>Ga0325410_1005184_pt1 | contig 14444 bp, 5 predicted proteins | sample PopdelMetagenome_16_FD_206182 | JGI IMG/M metagenome (GOLD analysis project Ga0325410, IMG submission 206182) | Populus deltoides microbial communities from Bellville, Georgia, United States - Xylem-PdIQD-R3 | ecosystem: Host-associated > Plants > Phyllosphere > Stem > Wood/Secondary xylem... | reverse complement strand
TGTCTGCCCTAGCAAGCTCTAATTAGGATTGGGTTTTGAATGGCTGAATTGTTTAAGGGTTTAAGATGTCATTTCATTAGCCTTCGCGTCAAAAGCAATCATACAAATTCAGATGACCCAAACCTGAGTTTGGGGGATGCATGTCATTCATTGGTCAATAAACACACCCTATGTTATTATAATGTGGGTCTATATTATTTTTTAATAAAATATTTAAATTATGTAATGATTTTTTTTAAAATAAATTAATAACTCGAATTATAGTTACAACCAACTACATAAGTTGGATTTAAATCACATTAAAAAAAAGACGATAATATCAAACGATAATATATATATATATAAAAGAAAATAACACATTATTAACTTGAATTGAGAAGTAAAATTTAAAATAATAAATTTTTTATAAAAAAGTTAAAAAAATTAAATATCATGAGAATAAAGATTAAATTGAAAACAACATGATGAAAAAAACATGAACATGTAGAATTTTCCAACTCATTTTTTTAAATAAAAAAATCATAAATGTAAAACAAAAAACTTAAGCAGGCATTCAGTCAGATAAATCACAAACCATTGTGTAAATAAATAAATAAAAATGATTATGAAAAAAAACATAACTGAAAAAATTAAAATGCCAAAGTAAATCAAGATATTTAATATCTCAATACGTATTATTTATCATGTTGTGTTTAGTGAATTTGTTTATGAGAATAAATTTATAATAGAGATCGATATATATAAAATTTATTGAATAAAATAAAAAAAAAAATATTATTCAAGGTTATACATATTAAAAATATTATAAAAAATAAATATTAAATTTATATAAAATTAAAAATAAATTATATTAATCCAAAAAAATTAAAAATTATATATATATAGACACACACATACACGCACGCACGCTATGCCACAATATCATATATAACTCGTTAACTTTAAGCTAGTGAAAATTAAACTATAATATCTGATACCATAATGCCATTGTACTTTATTCTATTAATTAATAATTGATGGTTTTGTGAGTTTCTATGCACTTACAAAAATTTAAGAAATACATAGTACAAAAATATTTAGAAGAAAAGCATAATAGAAAAAGTTGTAAATAATATCTCTGACTCGTATATATGTGTTACATATAACTTTTTTTAAATTTAAATTTTTTCTCTTTTTTCTTTTCTCAATTTACATTTTCTCAGGCCATTTTATAATTTAACAGAGTTAGATGTGACGCATATAACTCGTGAGTTATAGGTATAATCTGCATTTCTCTTAGTTATTTTATTTTTTAAAATGTTTTATGAATTGTGTAATTTCTTTATATCTTTTTAATTGTGCTAAAGAAAAAAAAAAGTCATAATTTTCTTGTTAGATAGAAAAATAGGTAGCAATAAAAAAATATGAGTTAATCCTTGTAGTAATAATAATAAAAATAAAAATAACTTAATAGTTCTTTAATCAATTTGATCATACTTAGTTGTATTTTTGTTTTAAATATATTCTTTTCTTATTAATCTTTTCATAATATCTACTTTTTTGTTTTGTATTCATCAAAATAAAATAGAGAAGAATGTAAAATAAATAAAAATATTAGATTATAAATAGATTTCAAAATTCAGGAATTAAATATGTAGTTTTTGAAACGATGAAAACTAACTAATTATTAAAAAAAAAATAGCAAACTGATTAAGAAAAAATTTACAGTGTAAAAAAAATTAAAAAAATACTAATTTCGAATATTAGATCATGTCAACACATAATCTAAAGATCTAATTAACTAGATTAATAACTATATAAGTAAAACGCGTCACTCATATTTGGTAATTGTCACTAGCACCTAGCTCAGAGATTGAATTGTTTTTTCAACCACACTTACATCTATGCTGCATAAGATTTACCTGCTGGGTCTCCACTATCGAAGTACCTTCGAGCTTAATCATCTTTCAGGTTGCTTGATTTTGAGTCACTAACATTTTGCAATTGTTAATGATAACATCAGCGTCAGGATAACATTAAATATTTCTTCGGTTAAGGATTAAGACAATTTATTCTTTATTTTCTTACAATTCACCACCATAGAAATTAAGTTCCTTCCTTTCTAGCCAAGAAATTACTACAACCAGTCCTCTAACACTGTTCTTGGTGGAGTAATGCGAAATATCACCAAACGTCACTACGACTGCACATATATTTATTAATGGCAGAAGGTCATATCATGTTTAGTGAACCTTCGCTCTTAATTTCCATTGACTCCTCCGTTCCAAAACATCATAATTTATTATTAATATAAATTATGTTTTGGGATATTATTTAAATTATTAAATTAAAATAATTTTTTAAAATAATATTAAAATCTTGATAAGCAAATAGTTTTGAGTTCAAATCTCACAATTCATATCTACTTAATAAAAATTAAGTATGATGTAGCGTGGATCCAAGTTTCAAGTCTAAATTTTTTTTATTTGAGAAAATATATTAAAAATTAATATAAATTATATCTTAAAATTTTAATTAAAAACTTAAGTCAGTAGATTGAGATAATTATTTAAGTAATAATTCTTTCAAAAAAGTTATGTGTGCTTTAAAGGTTACACAATCGATAAACAAACGAACAAAACATATTACACCAGCGTGTGTGTGTGTGTGTGTGTGTGTGTATATATATACACACACACACGGCCCTACTCCTACAATTATATTGTTAAATTTGAAAGAAAAGGAAAAAAGTAACGAATTGAACAATTAATTACAAATGACACTCCCGAAAGTAAGATCTAACAAATTATATAAGAAACCTGGCTAGCATTAACATAATAGATTAACATTATATGACATGTGCTGTAAATTAAGGAATTTTTGGTGAATTATATGTAAAAATAGTAAAATTTCAAAAAAAAATACACATTTAATTTTATAATAACTAGAAAATCTAACTAATTTTTAGATGTTCTGAATAAAAAATTGTTAAGTTATAAGAAATATAATAATTATCTTATACATCTTACTTGTTGCAGGGGTCATCCATGCAAACTACATGTAAAAAAGGTAAAGTATACAAAAAAAATTGCTATCTAGTTTTATAGTAATTAAAAACTCTAACTGAATTTTAATAGTTTGGGATAAAAAATCAGTTATATAATAGAAAAAATAACAATCATCTTATATATATATATATAAAAAAGATAATAAAATAAATTGCATTGTAAGTGAAAAAAAAATCACTTGTCTCTTCACTTTATATATATCCCTTAATTTAAAAAACTATTCCCATTTTATTTTTCACTCTTTCTCCACTTTCTCTTGGACTGCTTTCTCTCCTTCCAATCTTCTCTCAGTCTCTTTGAAATCATTACCCTCCCATATATTTGGCATTGCCACTAAAAATATTATTTGTCAAAAATTTATTTTTTTTATGTTTTTATATTTTTTTTTGATGTGTTGAGATTAAAAATTAATTTTAATAAATAAAAAATATATATTATTTTTTATATATTTTTAAATAAAAAATATTTTAAACAACTACTGTATGTGTTGATTTTTCTTATTCCTCTTCTCTACTCTTTATAATTTCTTAGATTGATTATGTTTCTTTTTTCACTTTCTCATCTTCCTCTTTTATTTTAAAATTAATTGATGATTATAATAATTGATTTCTTCCATAATAATGTGTTTATCTAATAATTGGTGGTTGACTTTATTAGGAAAGATCTTAAGAGCAAGTTTAATTTTTTTTTTTGTTTAATTGATATTATGATCTAGGGTTTTATGTTTTATGAATATATTTCGTTAATGCTTTTTTAAATATTATTTGTGTGCATTGAATTGCAAAAATATGTATTATATAGTTTTTGATAGTACATAGATTTATAAGTTACATTGTAGAATACTAAGTTAAAGATGGATATTACAATATTATTTAAATTGAAAAACAAATCACCATTGATCTTCTTGTAATCATCAGGAGAATTAGTTTAATAATTTAGTTCTCAAATTTTAAAGTTTTTATAATTGCAAATTGAATATAGAGCATATGGTGTTTAATTATTATTCTTTTATATATAGTTAGATATATAATTTTACATTTCACGTATGATTGTTTGTTATACTGATACTCTCTTTTAGGCTATATTATTTATTTTTTAATTTAGCTTTCTACAAACATAATATAAACCTGCTGGAAAATCAAACATATCCCCAAATTTTTATATCTTGAATTTAGAAAATTGTCATTTCTCTGTATTCATGATTTCATATCATAATTTTAGGCTAGTTCAATGGTAGGTACTAGTTTCGTTACCCATGTTTCGCTACAATTATGAATTTTAAGGTGTTCATTAACATTCTTGTGAGCTTATTTTTATAAAAATTAGATGTAATCCATACAAAGATCACCTAGCTGTAACCCGATTAATAAAAACAAATCTCGAAGAAGAAAATTTTAAGGGACTTTGTTTTCTTGGACAAAAAAATAGTCTTATGGTGAAAAACTCTTTAAAAATATTATTAAAACTGATCTAAGAGATAAACCCTTAAACCTCCCACCATGATTGTTAGTATAGTTTGAGTATCAAATTAATCATGTGAGAGTTGTCACGATTTAACCAAATTAGCTTGATAGGATCGAAGATAATCTAGATGCCTAATAGAAACATGTGTTAACTTAAAAAAAAAATCAGTATAATATATTTTATTGTTTTAATATTGTGACAGAGATATAACAAAGCATTCCTAGTCAATCCAACTTTAACACAAAAATTACAATTATGATCACGGGCACAATCACAATGTACAAACTAGTGAATCAACTTTCTTTTTTGTTCTCTAGCATTTATTTGCATTTGAGCATAAATTAGAAAAAAATTAAATAATTAAGGATTGAATTAAAAAAAAAGGGCTTAGACTCATGTGAGAAGACATTCAAGACTTAATTGATGTTTTCTTATGCAAGAGGAAGTAATAATAAAAAAAAAAAACTAGAGCATATGAAACAATCACCAGCGTGTGGGAGTACTCGCCGCATTATAACGGCACGTGTAGTGTCCTCCAACCTCTAAACGCAGTTTTTATTGGGGCATATGGATGCGTCTTGATGGCATCTTCCATTAAAGGCAATGTGTGGCAAATGTTTATCCACGTGGTGGCGTTGGCGACTAGTTTTCGTTTTATTCCTCTTCCTCTTCTTTTTTCTCTTTCTCCTCCCCTTGACTTGAATTCCATAGTTTTTGTTTTTTTTTTCTTCCTTTAAGTGATTGATTTTTTTTTTATTTGCCAATTATAATCCATTTGAGTTTTGATCTCTCGGAAAACAAAAACCCGAACAAAATTGCACAACATCAAGTCCATCCATACAAGCATTAACGCTAATCACAGAGGAAAAAAATGTGGAAAGATCATATCGGAAAAAATAGTTCAACGGCAAGAAAAATCTGATGCTGTGTGAATCCATGGTACTAATGGGTCTACGTTCATGGAACTTGAAATAGTGGATTGCGTGATGTTATTATTTGCAATTCAAATTTTAAAAGAGATTTCAAACAAAAAATAAAAACTATGGAAGTAATGCGGATGAGCTTTTAAGAACCGACTGGAGAGTAAATTACAATTACTTACATCATATACTAAAACATCAACCGAAGTTTATTTTCTAAGTTTCATTCTCAAATCTTTTTTTTTTTTTCAATTTCAACTTTTTATACCTAAATTAATTGCCAGTTTATTAAAGTTTGTTAAGGAAAAAAAAATAACAATGGAGGGTTAAAGTATAAAACATGGAGAATTTTCACTCTCAATGTCAAATTTGCTAGAAAACGCACTTACTTTTGATTTCTTACTTTATAGTCTTTTTTTTTTTAATTTTAATTTTTATCTAAAAATTTATTTTTTAACATTTTAATCTTTGAGTTTCAAAAAAATAAAAAAAAATAAAAATTGGTGAATATCTACTTTTCAACAACGCAACTCATCGTTCTTGGTGTCAATATGTTACATTTTATAAACTTCCACCAACTACAGTGTTGGTCATATCTTGAGCAGCAATCCAGTAGGCAACGTTGCCCAATTATATAAAAAAGGAGGAGGTGATGCATTAGGTTATTTGTATAAGTGCTTTGTAGAATGGGAGCAGTCCACTAGAGAGTATTTGATAATTTCTAGTTGAGAAGCAACGGAAAGAGGTGAAGGCCTGAAGCCCAACAATGAGAAGTTCATTGGGTTGAGTCTAGACAAGACTGTTTCCTAAAGTTAATGCAGTGGGCTGATTGCCTGAAGCCTGAAGCCCAAAATGAGAAATAAAAGATAGGCCCATTGTAGTGTCCATTTTCTGAATTTATTGTTGGACCAACAAAATATTCGTTGTTTCAAAATATGGTTCCGCCCAACAAACCAACAGACCCAAGTATTTATTATACAGGCCCTGCAAAGAGTCCCGCTAGGCATATTTAGTGTTCTTTTAATACATCCATACTTGGTGTTTTTATTACACATTTTGGTTTCAACTAGAAATTTGACCCGTTTGTATATATTCTCCTACAAAAAAAAATTTATATATAGATTTTTTGGATGTATTTTTATATATAAAAAATTTTAAGTGTAAATTAAAAAGTTTATGCATATATCTAATCAAGAACATAGTGTATTAATAAATAAATAATAAGTCATGAATGATGAATAAAGATGAAAAAAATTCAAAAGATAAATATAAATTAAGATATTTGATCTCGTAACATAAGTACTTGACTCTATTGTGTTTAATGACTTTATTTACCAAAATCAAATTTTTATTTAATCAAACTATAAATAGAAATAGACACACATGAAATTGATTGAATAAAATAAAAGAGAAAAATTTTTATGCAAGGTTACATGTTTTACAAATATTATTCAAAAATAAATAATTTTTTTTTTAAAAATAAAATTCATTTATATAAAATGTAAAAAAAAACTTATAAATGAATTAGAATAATCTATTCAAAAATTAAATGCATACAAAATAACTAAAAAAACTAACAACCATTTATAAGAGGCTAAAAAAAAGAGGTATTAATTTAAAAATAAATTAAAAAATATTTTGATAAAATACATATAAAAAGCATCAATTATAAAAATAAAAAGGAAATGATCATGCATTGCTAGGCCTAACAAGCTATGCTAGCGCCTCTGGCCTATTCAATAAAGGCCCGAGTGCTTGGGCCTTTGGTTTTTTATTGCAAATAAGAAGGATGACATGGTGTCGTCCTATATTGTTTTTTTTAAAAAAAATAGCCAGACAACACCTTATATGATTTTGTTTAGATTATGGACATTATAGTCACTAGAAAATCAGAATTGAAACTTTTTTTCTTACATAAAAACTCATTTTCAACCCAAAACAACTAGAAAACGCCATGGGTACATTGATAAACTCATCCAAGGCCAAAAAAAAAAAAAGGGTCTTAAAACTCAAAACCAATCTGAAATAAAAAAATCTTCCTGAGCTCATATTTATTTTTTAGGCAATTATCAGGTAAAAAATGCTTAAGTTGAACTTCTTTTATTAAATAAAGCTTTCTGACACAAATATTGATAATTTTGGTGGTCAAAATCAGGTTAATAATAATTTTTCTTTTGAATCGCCGAAACCTGGTGATTTTTTCTTTTCTCTTTCAAATCAGGAACTAAAAACAAGAAAATAAAGTTTTGCTGAAACTTGAAACTTCAAAAATTGAAGGACCTCATTATTATAATTAGTAAAAAATGAGAACTAAGTTGAAAGTTTGACAAAAAAATACTTTCAATCTTTTCCGCGTGTTTATACTGTCTTTTAATTTTTCCCTTCCATGATAATTTTAGCTAAATTAGTCTTTAATTAAGCTTTTAAACAGTAAAATGAAAAAAATGAAAAAAAAAAACTTATCGGGACAATAAATCTATAGTACCCATGAGTGTAAGTCAATGGAGAATAATATTTCTTCTGCGCACTAAGTATTTTACTTAATTATTATTTCAAGATAAAAAAAAATAGAGAAATAAATACAGAAATATGTTTGTTTCGTAACAAAACATTACACCCGACTATTGTGTTATAGTTAGGCAACTCTCCTAGGTGTTGTTAGGTACACCGTCAGTGACTTGGATCTAGGCTAAGCAAGACTGGAACAAGTCGAACTACTCCGTTCATCTCCACACGTGAAAATCAGAGACTAGTGGGACCCAATTAGTCATACGTGTCAGCCAATCACAGACCAGATGGTCCCACCTGATAAGGGTTGACTTTGGAGCAAACGTCGTGGCAAATTTTGTCTGTAAACCCCGCGCCACCTCCCCACCTCCCTTCTGAAACCAAGCACACCTAAGCCCACTCTGACAGTCAACCACGGATTGTCGTTATGTGTGGCATTTTTAGGACTCACAAAAGTCAAAGCCAGATGTAGACGTAACTTCCCTCACGTTGAAGCAACCACTCAAAAGATAAATCTCTACCATATATACTTCTGTATTGCCCGCCATGGTGGTTCTATTTGTGTCATCGAGTAGGTATTTGCTCAATTATGAGAACAACATTTTGGGTCTCTTTCTGCTAATGCTTATCAACTATGCGTCAATGCATCATGGACTCTATTTGATAACATATTTCCCCCCCTTTTTTTTTCTTTCTAAATTCAGTTAAATGTAATATGAAATGCATTTGATGTATTATTCTTATTGTAAAATATTGCCTTCACTTTTAACAACCACTACAGAAAATAGCAAAACACAGATGGAAAAATATCATCAAAAAATACATTGTTTATGATTTTTATTCCATTAGCAATATAATCATCAATAGATTTACAAAAAAAAATTATCGCGTAAAAAAAATTTGTCAACAAAAATTATGTCAGTAAATTCATCGACAATTATAACAAACTATCAACGGATCTAGTCCATCAGAGAATTACATTTATAAGTACGTTACTGTCAAAGAATTACATCTAACAATGGTAAATCCTGTAGTTTGTTTTCAACTCTTTAGAACTCTTCGAGAGACTTAGTCCATTGAAAATTCCGTTGGTATTTCACTTTTCATTGATAATCTCGGTGGTATTATATGTAAATTTTATTAATAAAATAAAATAAACAATACAATTAAAAAAATTAAAATAGAATTAATTTTTTTAAAAGCAATTTTTTTTATTAATTTAATTTGTCTAGTGGATAGAAGTTGGAGGAGGACGTAGAGGTGAATCTGCACTAGAACCAGGAGGGTGACAAGTTTAAGCACAGGTACCAGTAAAGGACTAAACTAACTAAAATAATTTCTAATTATTCTAAAAAATAAATTATGAACTATAAAAAATTACTTATATAAATTTGTATGATCTTTTTAGGGCTTCCAACAATTGAGATAATTCCAACTTATTTTCTATTTTTCATAATTTACTAAACTTTTATTGTTTAGAAAGTAAAAAAAAAAAATCCACTTTAAAAAATCTTGAAATTATAATATTGTTAAATGGATTGAATTTATATTAGCATCTTTAAAACATTTCATCTGACAATATCAAAATAGGAATAGTCAGTACTAACGATCAAATCAAACAAAGAGATAATAATTATTTAAAACATGATAGTTTAAGGATAGAATTTATCAATGATAATATAAAAGCCTCAATCTTAGTAGTTCATATAAAAAAACATTATTAAACTGAGAGAGAGAGTGCTATCACCACCGATTGAAGAGAGAGAGAGGGAGAGAGAGATTACAATGGTCGTTTGATATAAAAGAAAAAAAGAGATAAAGTGGGGAGAGTAGAGATAGTGTTTTTTTTGGGGGAAAGTTAGGGATTCAGTCATATATTTGAGTTTAATCTTACTAATAGATTTTTCTGTCAACAATAGTAACATTTCATTTATTACTAATAGAATTATCAATGGATATATTAATATTTAATAATTTTTACAGTCATTTGGTTATTCCAACAATAATTAACACCGAAATTTTTTGAGAACCCCTAAAAATTTTCCAATGACATTTCATTCCGTCAATAATTCCATTAGTGATTTGAAGGTTTAGTGGTAAAGTCTTGTAATTTTTTTCCAACTCTCTGAAACTTTCCAATGGAATTTATCCATTGGTATATAACTGTGGCAAAATCCTATATTTTTTTTCTAACTCTTTGGAACTCTCAAAAGGGACTTAGTCCGTCAATAATTCTATCGGTGTAAAATAGTGGCAAAGTCCTGTAATTTTTTTTCCAACTATCAGGAACTGTCCAAGGGACTTAGTCCATCGATATATAACAGTAGAAAAGTCTTGTAATTTTTTTTCAACTCTCTAGAACTCTCTGATAGACGTAGTCCGTTGATAATCTCGTATATAATTAACATTTCATTGGTAATCAATTCGTATAAAATAATGGAAAAGTCCTATAATTTTTTTCAACTTTCTGAAACTCACCGATAAACTTAGTCCGTTGGTAATAAATCATTGTAAGCATGTGGAATAAGTATTTGTATAAACACATAACATTCATGACTTTTCATTCCATACAATCTATCATTCTCTAAATTCATCAATCTATATATGTTCAAAGCATATCCATAAAGAAATGTAGACTCTTAAGTCATTGGTAGACAAGTAACTCTACATTCTTATCTAAGGTAAAGATGACTTTGAGCTTTGTGGCTCATAACCCATCATAAACCAACTTCATATTATTACTATGACAAAATAAAGGTATATTCATTCTAGCTATCATGTTGTCCTTTGTCTTCCCTTTCACATTTATCACCATGTTAAAAATGTTTTCAAACACTTTCTTTTTGATATGCATAACATCTAGATTATGCCAAAAAAAAGATTAGTCTTTTAATAAGAAAGCTATTAAAAAATGCTTCGCTTTATTCAAATATAGGTTACACCAAAACCAAAAAACTTCTGCTTACTGAATTGAAAACTAAACACAATGCCCTCGTACTAAGAGACTACGTCATATAATTCTTCACTTGACATTATCGGTGGTGCAACATCCCTTTCAACTTTACCTACAAAGAAGTCCTTTATGTTCTTTCTGTACTTATGATTGGTTGGTAAGAACTTTCGGTGGAAATAAAAAAAAGATGTTTTACTATCATTTGTTAAGGTGAAGGCCTTTTTATTTTCCATATAGTATGGTCAGACTAATTTTTCATGTGTGATCCAACCAAAAATCATTAATAGTCTACATCAAAACTCTCTTCATTTAAAAATTTTGTTTTCTTGAGACATCATACATGAAAGTCCTGAATGACCATAACTAATTTTACTCTTCAATCAATAGTTGAAGATAAAAATCTAAATTCCTACCTAGACTATTAGGACTGGGTATGACCGTAGATAATATTATGAACTCTAGCCTTATACACATCCCCAATGACAAGTTATAAATCATGAGTATCATCGACCAATAAAAATAGGGTGTAACAAATGATCGAAATAGACCCATCTATATATAACCCAAGATGTATGTTTTATAGTTCCATTGAAAATTGAGACTGTATACTATTAAACTGCTCCTAAGCTTCACCATTAAAGGGGTGCACCATGACTCCATCCACAACGTCATATGAATGATACAATGTCATGTGCTCATCAGTCTTTGGAGATATGAATAACATTTGCAGCCTAAAAGTGATTGAAAAGTATCTTAGTTTTTTATATGTGAAGTGTCTTTCCCCTACCAGTTTTGGGTTTATACCAATCATGCCCATACATTTTACACTCGATAACATCTGTATTTTCATGGTAGTACAACATGCATAACTTTGGATACATATCAATTTTTTAGTATCCCATGCCAAGGGATTTCATCATGGATTTAACATCATAAAATTTCTCTTTCAGCTTATTCCTTTAAAGTAAAATGCATTTTGCTCATTTGATAATTCTGTCATAACTAGCCTCATTCAGCCTATAATCTGACATGATGGTGAACACCTATGCAAGAGACGATAATTTATTATGATTTGTGCGCCCATCATATAATGGTTCGTCGAGATCTTTCAAAAGTTCAAAAAAACCTATACGTCTGCATTTGGTTCTTTATCTACAATTGAACATTCACTTGCATAACCCTGATTCATTTATATAAGGATTACTATTATTATCTACAATCTCATGTTGCTAATACTAGAAGTTGAGCCAACGATCTCCTTTACCATTGTCTCATAAAGAACATATGGTTCCCCGTGTGCAAACCAACACAAATATTTTTTCATAAATCCCTTTTTTGCAGAAAATGCATTGTAACAACATCTGGATCGAGAAACATTTCGATAGTGCGTAGTTAATAAAACCCTCAAACCCATTACAATAATCCATCCTGCACAATTCTTCGAGTGAAACTCAATACATCAAGAACGATCATCCATTACTTATATGAAACCTATATAGAATATTGATGACAACATGTATTAATTAATAATGTGAACTAAAAAATTATTAGTACCCAACTAACTAGCTATCATTAGTTCAATTCAAGCTTATTCAATCTATTTGAATAGTGCCCTTTAATCATTATTGATTTTCACCAAAAATTCAAATTTCTTTAAAATTAGCGAAATTTTCAAATTAACAATAAAATTGATAAAACGTGAAAAATAACCATTAAAAAACTTATTATTTCTTTTATTACAACTCACCTAAGTTACAAAATCAAACTCAATTTCATCAAATGACAAACAAATATAATTTTTTAAAATCTTAAACAAACCCTAACATGTACAAATGATATATTCATACAACATATTTCTCTAGAAAAAATCTATAAAATAAGTAAATACACAAACAAACTACATATACTACACAAAAATACCAAAAAGTTAGCATAAAAAAGGGTTAGAACAAAAAAATAGATAGGTTTGCTTACTTGATGTGGTGAATCTTCAAAAGAAACTGAACCAAGATGGGAATACTGTCAGGCTGAGTTTTGGGGTGGTCGGATTTGTGATGATCGGAGCTAGATTTGTGACAAAATAGGGGTGGGGAAGGGTGTTGTTTTCTGTAAAAAGAAAATGGAAGAAGAAGAAGAAATGGGATAGACAGAGAATGGGATCGTGTTGCTGGTTATAACTTTAATATTATCGATGGGTTTACCGATTAAAATTAGCGACGATAAATTATCATCGGTAAGTCTGTCATAAATATTGAGACGTTAGATTTTCCGATGAGATTAACAAGGGAAAAACTACCCATTTTTTTCATTGAATTCCATTGTTAGTTCCGTCGGTAATCATCGACGATTACCAATGGAAACAACTATGCTATTTTACATTGGTGAATATCATTGTAATTTATCAATGAGATTTTTTTGTTGGTGTTTCTGTTGATATTTTACAAATTTATGATAGTGAAGGAATTGATTTGGAAATATCATTTTTTTAGGCCACTTGTAAAATTTGTATGATCTTTTTAGGGCTTCCAGAAAATTGAGATAATTCCAACTTATTTTCTATTTTTCATAATTTACTAAACTTTTATTGTTTAGAAAGTAAAAAAAAAAAATTCCACTTCAAAAAATCTTGAAATTATAATATTGTTAAATGGATTGAATTTATATTAGTATCTTTAAAATATTTCATCCGACAATGTATCAAAATAGAAATAGTCAGTACTAACGATCAAATCAAATAAAGAGATAATATTTATCTAAAACATGATAGTTTAAGGATAAAATTCATCAATGATAATATATAAAAGCCTAAATCTCAGTAGTTCACAGGAAAAAAAAGACATTAAACTGTATGCAGCGTGTTTTTTTCCTTACAAACATATATAGCAATTTCAGGTGAACCATTTCTCCACTATCAAAAGATAATCTGGGCGCATGCATGAATTGGCAATAATTAACTTGACCTACTAATGTTATCCAACCAATACTGTATGCTCAACGGCCACTAAGGAATTCAAGAGAGAATGATACCAACACTTAATCAGAATAATTAAAAGGGTTTTTTTTTTTTTGGGAGATGTATAATTTTTATTGATTCTTTAGTGGTTGACTCTTGCTTTGGTTGAACTGGGGACATGGGTCAGGTAGCTTAGGCCCCCCTCAAGTCACTTATGTCATCAAAACTCTATAACAAGACAAAGAAGACACTAAATGAAATTTCAGAGAAAACAAAAGTGCAAGAGATAAGTAGTGGAAAAAGAAAATTGTGAAGCTGTCTTGTATAGAAGCTTGATCAATCGGCAACATATAATGGAAGGACGCTACTCTTCAATCAACCACCTTTCCACAACAATTTTTACTGGGTCAAAAGCATCGTAATTTTTTTTTGCCTTGTTATAAATGTAGACGGTAGATGCTGCCGATTGCCTTAGTGTGCAAAGCGGGCATTTAAGCCTCATAAAAAACAATGTGGTGGTGACCCAATGCTGGACTATTAACCAAAAATGTTACCTGTTTGACAGTATTGGAATTTTTGAGAAAGTCAAAGTAGAAGAC
>Ga0325410_1005182_pt1 | contig 14445 bp, 9 predicted proteins | sample PopdelMetagenome_16_FD_206182 | JGI IMG/M metagenome (GOLD analysis project Ga0325410, IMG submission 206182) | Populus deltoides microbial communities from Bellville, Georgia, United States - Xylem-PdIQD-R3 | ecosystem: Host-associated > Plants > Phyllosphere > Stem > Wood/Secondary xylem... | reverse complement strand
CTCGTGTTGTTGGAGCTTTTATCATGCCTTGTGGTAACTGTTTCTACTGTTCTAAGGTGACATTTCTTTGAGATATAATGTTATTGTTGTGTGTGTAGCTTCATATTGTTCTTGTTATTATGTCATCGCTAGGGATATTGGAAATGCAGCAAAAATTATAAAATGTGGTAAGAAGATACTGATATGATAAATTTCTGATTTGGGAAACAGGGCCATGATGATTTATGTGAGGATTTTTTTGCTTATAATCGATCAAAAGGAACTCTTTATGATGGTGAAACCCGACTATTCCTCCGTAATAGTGGTAATGAACTTTTGTTTTTAATTTTACTTTCTTTTAGTTAAAGCTGAAAAACTGTCCGTGTTTTTGTTTCGATAAAAAAAGCTTGCAACTTGTTGTAATGTTCCAAACACAACTTTCATATCCCTACAATATGCGAACTCCACAATCAAGTCTCTTTACTTTATTCCCTGGAAACATAAAAGAAGAAATGCAACATAATGTTAGTTTGAGCACATGCACATGTACTAGTCTACTATACTGCCAGTTCAATGAGCCTGGATGCGGTGATGGGCACCCCATTTCTTATTGCTGTGTAGTTGGCTGCAATTGAGTGGTAGACAGTGTAATTCTAGTGTTCAATTGTTTGATATGCTTTCTTTTATCTCCATACCAAGCAGTGCTTATTCATTTCCAGTCTAAATAAATTTTGGTATTTTTAATTGTGATTCTGCTTTCATATGGATTTCATGCTTCACTTGCATTTGGCGCATTGCTGGTCTGTCCTCTTTTCTTATATGAATTTGAACATAATTTCTTTTCAGGATGAGTATATGTTGGCATGAAATTGACTAATTGACACAATGCACTCTCTCTATCTCTCTGCACAAACAAACACACACACATATTTCTGTGAGTTTGGATTAACTGGATCTACACTTGAGCACTATTGTGCTAGCAAAATCATGCATTTCTGGTGTTAATAATTTCCCTCTCTTTTGTCTGTTGCTTTATAAATTTGTCTTGTTGAAATTCTCTTTAATGGTCTTTGGGGAAGAGTTTTCTTGATTACTTATGGAATATAGACATTATTATTGGATTACTAAAGAAATGTTATATCATTCTAGGAAAGCCGGTTTTCATGTACAGCATGGGAGGCCTTGCTGAATACTGTGTTGTTCCAGCACATGGATTAACTATATTACCAAATTCATTGCCATACACCGAGTCTGCAATTTTAGGATGTGCAGTATTTACTGCTTATGGTGCTATGGCTCATGCTGCTCTAGTGCGTCCTGGGGATTCTGTTGCTGTGATTGGAGTTGGTGGTGTAGGGTCAAGGTGATATAAATAATTTACATCAGTACCACAGACATTGCATCCATAGCATACATATGAAGACATACATTCCTATATATATATATGTCCCAGCTTTTCACTCATGTGCTTAACGTGTGTGGATGTATGTGCTTATGAATGTGATAAAATGCGGGGAGAAGACACAAGTAACAATGAAGCAAAAGCTGCTTTCAACAACTTGGGTCATTTGATGTCAGTCTAACAAGCAGCTTAGCTAATTTCATTCTGATTGTTAGAAGCAGGGGAAATTATTTGATCGTCATGCAAAATTTGTTCATAGTGATGGCCTATAAATTTTTACATATTCATTTCAAAACTTCTCATGCATCATAAAGTTTCTATTTCCTTTCCTTTTCTTATTTGTTTTGTATTTTTGAGTCCAGAGAAGGGCTGCATTGGCCTTTCCTGAACATTGCTAATAGTCACACATAATTCTTGACTTCTAGGTTTTAACCTTCATGAACAATGGAAGGTCCCCAATTTAATGAAAAAAATAGATGTATGGGAGTTTGATGCGACTTTGCTTATCTAACTAGTGAACCCATAAAAATGAGAAACATTGCATCACCATGACAATAATCATAAGAATAAAACATTAGCAGAAATTCAGGTTGTTGATGTTTTTTCTGAATTATTTATTTTGTCAAAATTAAAGTCAGTCACTCACAGTGTTTTGTTACTCTATTTTAATGAACTCTTGCATAACCATGACTAAGACAAAATGCTTCAGTTGTTTGCAGATAGCAAGGGCATTTGGTGCCTCTGATATTATTGCTGTGGATGTTCAGGATGAAAAACTTCAGAAAGCTAAAACATTTGGTGCCACTGCCACTATAAATTCAAAGATAGAAGATCCTATTGAAAGGATAAAGGTGTGTACTTCGTCCTTTAGTTTTTAGTTAAATGAGATGCAGAAGTTCCCAACTCATGATGAAAGTGCCACTACCAAACCTTTTTGGCTGTATCGTGGTGAGTAAAAGATATAAAAGTTTATCATTTCATGCTTTCTTGATAACCCCAATGGACTGTATAGTTCTTTGATTTGCTTACGATACCGAGGGTCGGCCATAATCTCAGTTTTCAGTTTTTGTTTGCTTTTTTGTTGTGCCAAGTTGTGGCGTTCAAGTATTTGTGGAGAACTCAGTCTTTTGATAGCATGTTGCCACTGGTCATGCATTTGTAAATAGATTAAGAAACATTCTTATGCTTTTCTTTCATACTTTGAATTTTAATTATGTTGTGTGTATGTTTGCCAGGAAATAACTGGAGGAAGAGGTGTGGACATTGCTGTGGAAGCCTTGGGCAAACCACTGACATTTTCACAGTGCACACAGAGTGTAAGAGATGGAGGGAAAGCTGTGATGATTGGACTTGCACAGGCTGGTGCTATAGGGGAGATAGATATCAATCGTTTGGTCCGTCGAAAGGTGGGTATTTATCAATGGGTGTCATATGTCTACTTGTGCATTTTTGGTCAATGTCTTAGAGGAAAACCTTTTCAGTAAAACCAACTCATCTGTGTCTCAATGTATCTATGCTATAACATCAACCAATCTTGTCCATGTATCTATGCTTTTAATTTGGAATTCCCTTTTAAGATGGACGAATCTTACAGGTAAAATATATTGTAATTAGTTGATCCCTGTTACATAGCAACATGGGAAGTTCTGAAAAAATATTTTCATTGCCATTCCCTTGAGTAAATGGCATCTTTCGCACATTTATACTATTTTCTGGAATCTTAGAAAATCTTTTGACTCCTTTTTAACTCCTTGAACAGGTACAAGTAATTGGCTCTTATGGAGGAAGGGCAAGGCAGGATCTTCCTAAGTTGGTCAAACTTGCAGAATCAGGTATATTCAATCTTACTGATGCTGTTACGAGAAAATATGGTTTTGAGGAGGCTGGCAAAGCATTTCAGGATCTCAACCAGGGAAAAATTGTCAGTAGAGCTGTTGTTGAGATAATGTAGTTGTTTTATTTCACCAGTGCGCCAGCTGCACACCTAGAATAGAGGCTTCTCTATATTGAGAAGAATCTGTCTAGCATGGTATATCTTAGTTCTTGACACTTTTTGTCACTGGAATGCTGTATCGCTTGATCTCGTGCTAAAATCCTCTCTCAGCCACTTGTTCAATAAAATCCATATTCTGCTCATTTTTTAGTAGGCTTTCATCATGGCTAGCAAAAACTCTGATTCTCTCTTAATTGTCTCTCGTTTGAAGTGAGTCTGAGGGCAAGCATGATAGTCACTCTTGGGGTACCATAAAATTTTGAGGACATGGAAGTGTTGACAGTTACTGAAAGTTTGACAGAAAAAGTAGAAAAGTTTGTGTTCTTAACGTACAAGACTATGTGTGCATCTAGTTCTTACCTTATGCTTGCTGAGTAGCCATGAAACCAGATTTTATTGCATTTGCCAAGATGGTAGGTGACATTTCACGAATAATTTCCCTTTCCCATGTCTTTCATAAAACGTTGCGAATTCCTTCAAAGGCTGAAAAGACAACTCAAAAGACTAGGCACCAGCGCCTATGAATCACGGCACTGATCCAACTGAGTGGGTGTAGGTTTTCTAGCTAATATCGAAGCAATATGTTTGAACATAATCTCAGGTATAATTATTGTATTATTAGTACTGTATTTTTTTATATTATAGTCCATTAACAACAACAACAAGATTAGTTTACAGTAATTTCATCTTTTTCTCTCAAGCTAAATCTCCCTTCCTTTTAAGCTAATTCTCTTCATTGCTAATCTTATATGGTATTAGAGCCTATTGTAAGATAATTATATAAAAAAAGCCTATTGTAAGATAATTTTTTATATGTAATCATATAAGCCCAGCGGAAAATTAATAAGATAAAAATCTTTTTTTTTTTAATTAAAAGTAAAATATATATCTTAATTGATTTAGTGTTGAAGGAAGTGCTAAAAAATCCTTATGCTGTAAGAATAAAAAGTCTTTTATCTATGCCAAATTTCTTAGGTTATTGTGTGTGTGGATTAAAGACATAAAACTTTTCATCGATCTCCGTTTGAAACTTTTTATATATAACTTAATTTTTGCATCTTTATCCATCATGAATGTGTTTGACGCGTTACTAGAGTTGTTAATTAATTTAAAATCTACATGAAATATGGGTTATTTTAATAATATTGTTTTACATGATTCATATTCAGTAAATATAAACATTCATACTTAAATCAAGAATACAATATATGAATATGCTGTATTTTCAAATCATAGTAGTAACATTTTATAATCAAGTATTTCTTTCAATGTATTATAATATATTGCATGAGCAAATAAACTTTATGAATAAACTCTCAATAAATCATTTGGGTTTAACTTTATATATTCTAACAGGTATTAAAAATAATACTTTATGTGCATAAAAAAATCACTGTAATCTCTAAAAATAACATAAAAAATCTAGCAATCAACTAAAAAAAATAAAGTTAAATATCAAATGGGTTAATTAGACTCACATGATCTTTATTATGATTTGTTGGCATGATTTGTTTGCAGGGCTTAAGTCATAGGATTTGTAATAATTAGATTAGTGCTAATATGCTTAATAATCACTTCATATTCCTTTATCTTCTTTCTCATAATGAAATAATGTGTCGTTATTCTTATTTTGGCTTCACTCTTATTATTTTTAAAAAAGAAAACTGTAGCTAAATTATCATAATATATCTTTATTAATCTTGATATGAAATCAATAACTTTAAGACCGTAAATAAAATTCATTAACCAGATTGCCTGTGTTGTTTCACAACATGCAATGAATTCTATTATGAATTATGCTTTTATAGTAGATGAAGCAATAATAGTTTGCTTAGTACATTTTCAAGATATAACTCCTTATACAAGAAGAAAAAATATATCATAAAGTAGATTTTATTATGTCTACGCGACTAATAAATTCGAGTTTGAATAACCAATCACCTAAGATGATCAATATGTTTATAAGTCAATTTGTAATCTTTGGTTCTTTGTAGGTGCCTAATGATTTTCTTAGCAACTTTTTAACGATTTATTCCTGAATTACTTTGGAACCTTCCCAACATTCTTACTGAAAAATCTAAGTTAGATCTTGTACAGACTTGTGCATGTATCAAACTGTCAACTGCAAATGCACAAGGAATGTTACTCATTTACTTATTTTTCAATGTATTTTGTGGATATTTATTCTGATAATTTGTTTATTTTGACAATGAATGTGACTGAAGAAGTGCAATTTGACATTCTAAATCTTTCTAAAACCTTTTTAACATTGGCCTTTTGAGATAGTTTTAATGTCCTTTTAGACCTATCTAATGACATAAGAGACTTTACCTAAATACTTCATATCAAAGTTTTGAGAAAGAAATTACTTTATCTCATGTAATAAATCCAAGTCCCTACTTTTAAATAGAATATCATCTAAATATAGGATAAAAAAGACATATTTGCTTCCATTAATCTTAAAGTATATACATTGATCAATAATGTTCTCAATAAAATTATATGAAATTACAACATTGTGAAATTTAATATACCACTATTTGGAGGTCTACTTTATAGATTTTCTTAACTTACAAAAAAATAGCTATTTATTTTATTACAAAAGCCTTCAGGTTATTTCAAATAACTTTTTTATCCAAATTTTTATTTAAAAATATTGTTTACATATCAATATGATATAATTCTAAATCAAAATGATCTACTACTATTATTATTATTATCATTCTAAATAAACCATTTTTAGAAATTGAAAAGAGTTTTATGGTAGTCCATGCTTTCTTTTTAAGTACAACCTTTTACTACAAGTCTTGTTTTATATTGTTTGATATTACATAAATATCTTTTTTTGTTTCTTTTTTGATTTTATAAGTCTATTTACAGCAAACGAGATCCTTTGGTAATTTTTGCAGGTGGTATTTTTTATTTTTCAAAAAGAAAAAGAAAAAAAAAGAGATTCTAATAAAAGTAAAATAAAAAAAAGACGCGACTCATTTCTCTTGCAAAAAGTGTATTTGGGATCCAAAGATCAGTGGTTTCTATCGTATTTCAGTCTCATAAATACCTTTTCCCGTCTCATGGAACCCATAATATGAGCTTTATGCCAATTTCTACACATCATTGCCTACTTCTTAATAAGTTTGATGAAATTCCTCAAAATAATAATAATAATAATAATAATAAAAAAAATTCAATTAGTTGCCATGCATTCAATATTCTCGTAGACTTTTTTTTGGATTCGAAGAAATTTTATTTCTGGAAAGTGTATTTTATAAATCCAGGTGAGTGAGTAAAACCCTAGCCGTCCCAGACTCTTACAAGAAATACACGCCATGACTCGTACTCGAGATCTGCTGGGCAGATTTCAAGTCTTTTGCTATCACGCTACGCTCCTTGGAGACAATATTCTCGTAGACTCTAAAGAAAAAATTATCAGTCAGCTTTACTTGATCTACTACATGTGTGTGTGTATAAAGCATTAAAAAACGACTTGTAAGATATATTCAATTTCAGTCTTTTTACCTGCCTTTTCTTTTCCTTTCTTTTCTCCTCTCTGTTAATTATTAGCTTTTGATAAATCAAAACTTCTTGCTTTGACTGACTGATGATTGTGGAATTTTAAAGAAATTGCCTTTGATAAATCAAAATCTTCACCCCCGGTCTATATTCTTTGCACTTTGAAGACCTTGGTTCAACTTAATATAGAGCTGGAGCAGCAGGGGATCTTTTGAGACCAATTTAGTTAGTTAACTTACCTTGTATGCAATGGCTAAAACTCTCATCTACGATTCTCCATGTAATATCACATTGGGTAGACCTAATGTGCAGGAAATCTTGACTATGTTACGAAATTACAAGGATGAGTGACAAGAAATGGAGATCATAGAACATACCAAGGAATAGTCCCAACAAGAGCCTAAAAAACATGCCTTTTCTTTCACAAGGGACTTCTTGATGAGCTGATTAGGACTGGTGGGGTAAAATGGAAGCAAAGAGAAGTCGATGTACTGTCTTGAGCTTGAGGCTCGGTGTTGGTTGGGCGTGGAGGAGTTGCTAAAAAAAATAGTTTTTAATTTAAAAATTTTATGGTGAAGGATTAATTTATTTTTATTGTTTTTAACTGTACGAGATCTCTTCCTACAATTTTAATAGTTTTGCTTGAATATCTATTTTTAAAAAATAATCCCTTTTTATTTTTTTTCCTCGTTTATTAGTTTTTTAATATATTATTCGATCATTTATTATCTTTTTTTTTTAGCTTAGCATCAAACTCCCAATCTTTTCATATTATTTTTTTATTTTTATTTTTTAAAATATATTTGAAAAACTGCAGGGGGTAAAAAATAGATTATGAAGAGACTAGGAATCAAAGACATACAAGAAGACCAAAATCACAAAAATGGCTTAAGAAACCTTAGCCATACTATTTATTCTTGGTAAAAATATATTGTAATATTTTTTTTATAAAAAACTTACAATAGTTTAAATAGGTACCTCACCGACATAGTTTAGAAGGGCAAATAAAAGTCTGGAAAAATAAATGCAACAATCCAAAATTAAATACTAAAATTGGAAAAATAGAATCTTCAAGGAAAAATAGATTGATAAAGGTTGGTGGTTCCATGAAGGAGAAAGTCCCGAAAGACAGAAGATATTATGAGTCTGCTACATATTGTGTCTCTTTTTTGAATTTTTTGCCGATTTTAGACCTTTGATGAACTTTAAGTCTCTAACTATTCTCTATACAGAAAATCGGACAAAGATTGATAAAGGTTGTTGGTTTCATGAAGAAGAAAGTCCCAAAAGAATAGAGATGTTATGAATCTGCTACATATTATGTCTTTTTTTTTTGATTTTTCTGCTGATTTTAGACCTTTGATGAACTTTTATGTCTTTAATTATTCCTTACACTGAAAATTCTATTGTATTAGTCTATTAATACTGTAAACCCCAAGAAAAAAATAGATAAATAAAAGCGAAGAAATTCATGCATATGGTTAAATCAAAACTGAAATTCAGAAATTTTTGAATATAAATTTCCGAGCGAAATAATTCGAAACATTCTAATAAACCCGGTACTGTTGAGGGTTGGATTTAATTGAAGAAAATAATATACTTAAAAGAAAAAGGGTGCCTAAATGCAAATAAGAAAAAATATAGAGTATAAATACTCTCTCCTCACCAAAAATCTGTAGGAACCATAAGGAGAGAAAATTGGGAGTTTTATACCCATTCTTGAGAAATCAAGAGAGAAACACTAAAATTTCAAGAACTCATCCAAGATTAAGAGTTTATAGATGGAATAAACACTTGAGAACAAATGATTACTAAGAAATTGAACAAGAAGAAAAGAAAGGAGGGAGTTGAAAATCTTCAACTGGTCGAAGATCAAAATCTTAATTTGTACCGGGTAAGGTGTTCTAAACATGATCTTAAAAAAGTTCATTTTAAATTCGATAAAGAATTGATGCCTTGATATTGAATCATATGTTAGGGTTCTTAGATATAAATTGGGGAAAAAAAAATACTTATTGTTGAGATTAAGTTAATCCCTGTGTGTGGTATGTAGTTTATGAAAGTATTGTGTGAAGGGGAGAATTAGGATGCGGGTTCCCCATAGAAATTATAGATTTGAATGTTAGCTAACCAAAGAAACTGGTCTTGCTCAATTTGGAGATGTAGAACTCCAGTTATGAGTTACCAATTAAGACCGAGTCGTAACTGATTATGTAGGGCAGTAGGACTAATTAGTTAATGAGCAATTTTGACTATCTTGGAGGCAAAACTGGGTTCTCCTCCCTTCAGAGAACTTGTAGCCTCATGTCTTAGCTTTCTAACAAGATCAATCTCACTTAAAATGGAGTTTTAGAACTTTAGATATAGTTAAAAATCTGATGAGTGTTCAGACAGTAACAATTGAAAATTGGACAGTAACAGTTCAAAGTTGGATAGTAACATTTAAAAATTGGACAATAACAGTTCAATGTTTAGACAGTAACGGTTGGATAGTAATAGTTGAAAATTGGACAGTAACAGTTCAAAGTTGGACAGTAACAGTTCAATATCTAGACAGTAACGGTAGACTTTCACGTGAATACTATATATAAGAATATAAAAGAATTGAGTCATACGAACACTTGCACATTGAGATACTAACTCTGAAAATATACATGATATATGTATGTATGTTATTATGAGGAAATGAACATGTATAGAAAGTAACATATGAGTAATAGATGAATATGGATTCTCTATAATATCGGCTTGAAGGAATCATAACCAAAAACTTCCTTATGATTCAGGAGGAGCAACAAGGATTGGATCTTCTGTAAGGGAAGGTCGCGAGACAGGTGAAGCAGGTGCGTGATTTTCCTCCTATTTGCACTTATACAATTTAAAATTCTTCTGGTGAATGCAATTACAATAAATGGCATGTTCAATGTAAATAAAGTCTAGCGTAAATACAAGATTAGCTTTGGCTAATGGCATCCGTGATAGAATTGTCGGGACATGAATTACGAGATTAGCTTTGGCTAATGGCATCCGTGATAGGATTGTCGGGAGATGAATTGCGAGATTAGCATGATAGGATTGCCGGGAGATGATTTACAAGATTAGCTTTGACTAATGACAACCGTGATAGGATTTCCGGGATATGAATTACGAGATTAGCTTTGGCTAATGGCATCCGTGATAGGATTACCGGGAGATGATTTACGAGATTAGCTTCGGCTAACGGCATCCGACTAATGACATCCGTGATAGGATTACCGGGAGATGAATTACAAGTTTAGCTTCGGCTAATGGCATCCGTGATAGGATTGCCGATAAATGAATTACAAGATTAGACTTTGCAAGGCCACCCAGTTCATGCAAGTAAATAAAAGTATTCAAATTAAGAATATATAAATGAGTGTTAATTGGGTTTAAAAGATTTACAACCAAAATATAAGTTCTCTATTATAATTCTTATGGATCCGATAGAAAGTTAATACTTCATTCGTATTCATTACATGAACATATAAATCTTTATCAACATAATGGTATATTTATTTATGTATCAGGTCCATCAAACATCCAGGGAGATCATTAGTTTAGGACTCTACTTGTAAAGCTTATGTAAATATTTAACTTAAACAAAAGGGAATTAAAGCGTTTATGTAGTATACTTTTGTGTAAACCTTGATGTATTTACAAAAGTTTAGCTTAACATGTAGTATTTTAGTTATCTTGTAATTAACCCTTTTGAAATATTTAAGAACACTTATTATGTTGTAAATGCTTTCTTCGCACGTTAGTATTCCTTTTCTTTTAAATTTTATGATATGATGTTTGGACTATGTTCATATTGAACTTCCTCGTAGGATATATATATATATATATTGTGTGGATTGTATGAGGTGTGGAATTATGAGGTTTGATATAAGGTCCGGAATTATGGGACCTTGTGATGATAGGTTGATTGAGTAAATTGATAGTAGTCGATAAGTTGGGATGCCCTAAATGTAAATGAAACTCTGCCGAATTTTTGGTAAATAATAATAATAAAAAATTACCCTCAAATAGAGAGGATATGTTAGGATCTTTTAACATTGATCAAGTTGTATAGTCGGGCTGTTACACTCGGCATAACCTGGTAGAGATCTTTTTTTTTAATATATTTTTCCACTTAGCCAAAGACCATTTGTTTTCATATTTTTCAGTTGGTTACTAACTCATATCAAATTTCTCTATATAAATACTAAAAGAATGTTTTATGTTTTCAATGTGGAATTTGAAGCCCATTAATATATGTACTCTATGTTCACAAGAAAAACGTTGTGTTTTTTGAATGTGGGATAAAAAAATCTTTTTGATTTAAATACTTCAACTTAAAAAGATAATATAGTATCTTTTCAATATAGGATAAAAAACCTTTTTGAATAATCTTTTAGTCTATATCCGCGTGGATTGTTTCTTAATTTTTTTCATATAAAATATTAAAACCTCAAATATTTTATTTAATTTGCCCGTGTTAACCCGGTTCAACCCATGTGACCCGAGACTCAACCCTTGGCTGGGTCAATTCTTAGATCAAGTTTGATAACTATAAAAAAAACTTTATCAATCAAATAAGGTCTTAACCATTCATCTTTGGATCCTAAATACACTTTCGCAAGAGATATATGCATCCTTTTCTTCTTTTTTTTTTTCTTCTTTCTTCTTTCCTTTTGTTTCGAGAATTTTTTTTTATCGAAATGGGCAAAAGAATCAAACCTATATTGGTCGAACTCAGATATAGGTGTTAGACATGATATGGATCAGGATGTCGAAATTTGTCAAATTTAAAATTGAAGAAAGCTTTTACATCTAGATTTGTAGTCAATCTAATAGTATTTGTAACGGCATGGCCCAACATGCTGTATATTATCCGCTTTGGGTCTCCCAGTCCATCCATTTCCAGGGCTTCGACCTAGGTCCCCCTCACAGTTTTGTTCTTAGCAGTCACGCATGTCTCCAAAACGCATATAACATGTTAACAACCGGCACCACTTATAAGGCCCTGCTCTAGACGCTCACTTCCGATGTGGGATATCACAATCCCCCCACCTTAAGACGAGCCGTCCTCGGCTCTGATACCAAATGTAATGGCCTGGCCCAACATGCTGTATATTGTTTGCTTTGAGCCTCAAAGTCCACCCATTTCCAGGGCTTGCACCCAGGTCCCCATCACGTTTTTGTTCTTGGCAGCCACGCATGACTCCAAAACGCGTACAACATGTTAGCAACTAGTACCACTTACAAGGCCCTGACTCTGGACGCTCGCTTCCGATGTGAGATATCACATCGAGTCATCGGAGTTTCGGGTTGACTCGGTAAGTTGAACAATTTTCTCTAGGTCAATTGTAGGCCCAAGTTTTTAATGAAACAGACCTAGCCAAGACCCTAGGTCACCTGGATCTCTGGTTGACCCATCGAGCCTGATAACTATGGTTTTTATTAAAGATTTTTTTGGTTTAAGAATATGTTTGACAAACATTCCCTAAGCCTATTTTTATAGTTTTGATTTTAGAGAAAAATGAGTTTTTGTCAAATAAGACCTTAAAAAAAAAAGAGTTTTGCTTGTTGCATATGACTCAATCCTTACAATATATATATATATATATATATATTGCACTTTATTTATAAGAAAGAGGAAAATATGTTTTTAGCATATTTTTAGAAAATTTTTGTACTTCTTTGCATTTTTACGGAATTTACAACAAGTTCGTAAAATTTCTTAAAGATTTAGCTAATATTTCAATAAGCCTACTTTTTTCCCCTTGAAAATCAATGGTTAACATTCTGGTATAAATGCTAGACCTATAAGTAGACTGATATTTAAATATTAGGAGTTGACTAGAAAATTCTCAGAATTATTTTGAATGTTCACCAATTTTAATTGAGAGTATTTTTCACCACAATATACAAGTTGTGAAAAATACTTTCTCCTTCTAGGATAGGTGAACTTTGTCAGGGCATCTACATAGATTCTTCTATTAATAATTTATTTGCGCATACGAGCCCATAATAAATTTGAAATGCTAGATTTAGTCATGAGCGTAAATCTTTATACTGAGCCATAAATGGACCACCGGTTAGGAATCCATCAACACCTTCAAACCACATCCAAATCATACAATGCAACTTACTTCATGTAAGATACATTAAGGGTACTAATATCTTCTATAGTTATAACTAGTCCCTTACTTTGATATTTCAAATGAGATCAGTTCGTATCTAGATCTCCTAGTGACCTAAACTAAATAATTAGGTGACGAATCATTGAACTCAATGAGTGCATGAGTGTGACAATAAAAAAAGGCATTTACTATTTATATAGCATATTGTATGGTGGATATAAATCGGTAGAATTTGCACCTACTTTCAATTTCTAGAGACATGCAAAAATAATAATAAATCTCGCAGTTAATTTTTTAATAATTAATAAATATTAGAATTTGAAAAAGAAAAATATAAATGCCTGTTGTAAATTATTAGTTTATTATTTATGTTTTTTTTATATTTTATTAATTTTTAAGAGTAAAAGTTAAGATTAATAGTAAAAGGAAAAGTAAATCGTATAATAAAGAAGAGAAAAAAGAACTTATAAGAAGCATCAACTTCAGGGTTTTCTAATTATGTCGAACTGAATAGAGCTTTATTTATATAATGAAAACCCAAACATTTTTGCTGACTAAATTGTCAGGTGCAAAGCTAAGAAAATAAATAAAATACACTCCTTGGCTCGACTATGAACACCATGTTCATCTCAACTGTAAAGTTACCTTGAAGTAATGGATGAAGATGCCTTGCAAAGTTGCACATTTTTCCTTCATAGAAGCCTTGTTCCACGAATCCAGGATAATGTATTTCCACGGGGAAAATATCCCATTCTAGCATCTCCAATATCAGTCATCAGAAGTTACTGATGACCTTCCCTCGCTATCGCTGTTGCTGTCGCTGTTGCTGTCTCTGTCGACGCTGACTCTGACGCTGTCTCTGTCGCTGTCGCTGTCGCTGTCGCTGTCATCATTCAAGGATACTGTGTCTTCGCTGCATACAGCAAATTCCAAGATATCCCATTTTGGCAACTCCTTTCTTAAATAATTATTCCACCGCTCATTATAAATATGCAATGTTGTTCCTTGATTGACACTGCCTTTGCCATCTTCATCCTCCTCTTCAACATCTGGTTTTCCGTGGGCTGTTTCTCGGTCGTCGACGTTGCCATCTTCCTCTACATCGTCAATAGAGGATGCCATTCTTTGCCTGTAATCCCGCCTCTTAACATTTGGCTTTTCTTTGGCTGTTTCTTGGCCGTCACTTCCATTCTCCTCTTCATCATCGATAGAGGATGTAGCTTCGCTGTCATCGCTTTCCTCAACATACAGCTTTTTCAGGAATGTTTCTTGGACGTCACTGTCCTCCTCTTCATCATCAATAGAGGAATATGCTATTGCTCGCCTGTCATTCCGCTTATCAACATTTGGCTTTCCCTTGGGTGCACTTTCTCGGCTTTCCCCATTGTCCTCCTCTTCAACATTTGGCTTCT
>Ga0325410_1005181_pt1 | contig 14445 bp, 4 predicted proteins | sample PopdelMetagenome_16_FD_206182 | JGI IMG/M metagenome (GOLD analysis project Ga0325410, IMG submission 206182) | Populus deltoides microbial communities from Bellville, Georgia, United States - Xylem-PdIQD-R3 | ecosystem: Host-associated > Plants > Phyllosphere > Stem > Wood/Secondary xylem... | reverse complement strand
CTGCAAGCCTAGTTACAACTAGTTTGTAAGCTCTGAACTCTTACGCTCTCTAAAATAATCCAAAAGTCTAAAAAGTTCTCTTTCCGAGACAACGAAAAGAATTATACTATTCTTTAACCCTTTAACTGGCTTTTTGGGTTCCTATCCTCGTGAGCATAGCATTCCGATAGATATTTACTGTGCAGTTCGGGGAGTAAAAAAACAGATAAATTGATTAAATTGAAAAAAATAATTGAAAAAATTAAATTATAAAAAAAACTGATTAAATTAATTAGAATTTTTTAAAAAAATTCAGTTTAATTTGGTTTTTATATCTTGAAATAAAAAAATCTAATCGAACTGAATCGGTTTAGTTAAGAAATAAATAAAACTGAATGGAAAAGAACTTATTAGAATGTGCAAAAAAACCCCAAAAAACAATATAATTTTTAATTTTTAATATAAAATAACTAAACTTAACCGAATTAAATCAAATTGAACCAAAATTAGTCGGTTGAATTTCAGTTTTTAATTTAAAATAATCAAAACTAATTTAGTTTTTTATATATTTTTTAAATTTTAATTTGATTGTTTTTATTGGTAAAAATTGAATTGAACTGAAAATAATTACTCGTAATGTAAATAATTACTCGACAACGATACCATTCAAAATATTTTTTATTTTAAAAATATAATTTTAAATAAAAATAATTTTAAATATTTTAAAAATACTTGCATTGTATTTTTTGTGGTTTGCGTAGTTTTTCTTGGAGAAGAAAAAGGACTTGATAGTAATTGTGGCGTGGATAGCTTCGAGATCAGGGCTAAGAAAGGAGAGAGAAAGATGTGATATTTATTTTTATTTTAAATATTTTTATTTTTATAATGGTGGCAGTGCCTGGTTGCTTTTTGTTTAATTGCATGGTGTCGTTTTGCATTTTGTTTACGGACACTTGTTGCTTGGGATCATGTGAACCAATTTAATAAAGAAAATAGGGAAGGGGCTCCACGCTGATTTTCAAATTATTATGATGATTCACATGATTGAGCATAAAGTACACCGACTTGTCTTTCCATAATTTTCCAATTCTAAGGTGCCGTCATCTTTCAATGAACAATTCCTTTAAAAAAAAAAAAAAATTATAAATAAAACTCATCAGTCATTGTATACCAGGTCACAATTTATTGGAGACCAGAAGAATGAAATCGATATGAGATCTTTCTCTTGTGGCCCATCGATTATTTTAACGTATATTTGGATAAATTGGTTTTATTATTTATTTTAAGGGTAAAACAACTCAATTATCTTTTAAAGCAAAAATATATTAAACTTGTGTAAAGAAGCTTTTTTATCTTTTTAATTTTTAAACACGGTGAAATTAATATTTTTTTTGTTTTATTATTTATTATTTAATAGGTTGGGAATTGAGTTTGTTAATTAAACCTGGGTTTAAAATTTAACGAGTTTGAATTTGAAAGATTAACTCGGGTTTAGGAGCTTGGTCTTTGTTTGATTGAGTTTTTTTTTCTTTTTTTAAACTCATGTCTTTTCATTTTCATTATTCAACATTTATTTAATTGGAGATTGAGTTAAACTCATGTCTTTTCATTTTCATTATTCAACATTTATTTAATTGGAGATTGAGCTCCATTATCTTTTTTATTTGTTTTCTTTTGGACTTTTTGCTAATTTTAAAAATAATATAGGTTATCTCGCCCTTTAACATTGGGTTGTTTGATAATTAAGGTTCATAGTTTTGTTCAATTTACTTTAAATGTGGTTACCCCAATATTATAACCAGGTCGTAGATTTTGCATGCTAACCTGGATGGACTCGGGTTAGGTTTTTAACTTTTTTTGGATTATATTTTTTTTCTTCAATTTCATCACTCAATATTTTTTTTACTAGAAATTGAGCTTTTGATTTTTTTTTGTTTGTTTCTATAGGGTTATTGGGTTATTATTTAATTTCTTCTTCGTTGTCAGAAAAGATCTTTTAATATTTAATTTAAAAAATTGAATTTTTTTATTTCAATTTTATCTTTTAATATTTAATTGGTTGAGAATTGGTCTTCGTGCTTCTTTTTTTTTTTTTTGCTATCCTTTCATGGTGTCATCTCAATCTTGTACTCATTATCGTGAGATTAATGGGTTAATCTAATTCAACTCAAAGTTTTTTTGTTGCTTTTTAAAAATAATAATTTTTTTAAGTTTCATCATTCGACATTGGATTGTTTAATAACTAAACTTTATGGTTTTATTCAATTTCATTTCAATAGGGTTACCACTTCCAAATTACATATTTGACATGCTAACCAAGATGGGTCCGAGCCAACTTTTTTTACTTTTTTTTGTCAATTTTTTTTCCAGTTCATTTACAATCATTGTATTTTTTCAGTGTTCTTAAATTAACTAAACTGATTAAATTCAATCGAGTCAATAAACTAAGTCTTCGATCTTTTTAGGAATGCTCACATCACTTTAACATCCTTTTTTTACATTGGAATAAATTGGGTTGGCTCACGACATAATAAAGGCACTAATCATGTCTCTACCATTTAGTTTGTGTGTTTTCTATCCTTTTATATTTTGTGGGAGTTGTCTTAAGAATCATAAATTAATCTTAAACCTAATTTTACTATTGATTATTAATATTATTTTTAGGAAAAAATCTAAAAGAGCTCTAACTTTCAATGTTCATCGCCTTACAAGTCAAAGTATATTCACATAGTAACTTGCTTTTTTTTTTCCTTTAATCTTTTTTTATTATTATTAACCCAACTTTGTCCACGGGCATCATTCAAGATTGGATATTTTGATATGCAACTATCTCTCAACTTTTCGGTTTAGTCTTTTCTTGGTGTTGACAACTCTTGTATTTATTAGCGCGTATAATTCTTGATTTATTTAGTTAAATGTATACATTAGTTTTTTTTATTTATAATTAATATCTTTATTAAAAAAAACACATTGGAAATGCATGTGCTTTTTTTTTTTGTATTGGCAAGCATTTTTAGTTAAATGTATACATTAGTTTTTTTTATTTATAATTAATATTTTTATTAAAAAACACATTGGAAATGCATGTGCTTTTTTTTGTATTGGCAAGCATTCTTTTTTATATTTCATTTGGCTACTTTACTATGATTGTCTATTTTTGTTATCATATAATAAAATAAAAATAGTTTTAGAAAAACAAAGTTATTAAACCCAATTGGATCTATGAACTAAGTCATGGGTCTGGTAATTTAATCAGGGGCGACTCATGTCGATCCGAGATGTTGTCGCCTTGATATTGAAAAAAATATAGAGTCTTTAAATTTTGTTTTAAGTCAAACAAAGTCTTGACCAGTCATTTGGCCCACCTTCTAATTGTGTATCTTTATTTTTTCATGTTTTTCAACTTCACGACTTACTCTTTAGTTGAAGTTAGAATCTTTTTTTACACTTATTTGTGCATATAATCCTCAAACTATTTTATTAAACATCTATATTAGATTTTGTGTTTATAGTTAAAAAAAAATAATCTTTGAAAAACAAGTTGGCAATGTCATGATATTCTTTTTCTACATTTAATTTTTTTATTGGATCTATAATGTAACGCAAGCCACAAATATAGTATAATAAACTAAAAGGCAAGGGTTTTTTTACTATTCATTTGATCATGGACCGTGACTCATGTGTATTGTTAGTTGTTATAGTGCACATGAATTTGTTGTTCTTTTTTTTTTCAGCCCTTTAATAATTATATTTTTCATGTTCGTAATTTTTTGTTTTTTTAATTTCATCCTTGAATGTTTATCATGTTATGTTAACACAATTTTAAACCTAATAATTAATTTTAGCTCATATAATGCATCATATTTTCAATGTAAAAAAAAAAAAATTTGTTTTGACTCATATAATGCATATTTATATTTGTAATGTCAAAAAATATTCATGCAAAGAATTAATGCTACAAGGATGAGTTAGTCCTTTTTTCCGGCCTTTTAACAACTATATGTTTCAATCTTTATTTATTTTTTATTTCATCCCTACATGTTATGTTAAACCTACTAAATTATTGAAAAAATCAGTTTTATCATTTTATAGTTTGGTCTATTTTATATTTTCTTTTTATGTTTATTTAAAAATAATTGTTTATATCATAAACTTCGTAGCATGTGTAACATTTTACATCCTTTGTATGAGCCCTTGTAATATTAATATTACAACTTTATCTTCTAACTAATACTACAACTTTATCATCAAACAGGAAAATGAACTAAAATATGGTATTTCATCAAATATCTTAAATGCAATTTTAATTCTCATACATATATTTTCCTATAATTGACAGAATTTGGACAAGAATTAGACGTTAAAAAAGAATTTAAAATAAAAAAAATGTCGATTCTAATAGAATAAACTGCAGTTTAGTTTGTTTTTCTTCTTCCTTCTAGATTTAAATTCGATGGGATAAGGCCTTTACTTTCTCTATTGGGTCAATAGAGTTTTAGGATCTTTAAGGTAGTTTTCTTAGTTTAGCAAGCAACAATTGCCACAATTTCTCTTGCAAATTGACTTGTTTACTGAATTTTTCTCACTATTTCACCTATTAGCATTGTTGGTAAAGACATTCGCTTTAAAAAATACATATCTTTACAACACACCACGAACAATATATTTAAGTTGTCAATAGCTTTCCTATTAGAGATTTTTTAGGGGCACCACTTTTAATCCTTCAATTTCATGAAAGTAGAGTTCTACCATATATTTAAGTATATATTTAAAGCAATTATCAAGATTTTTGACAAAAAATCAAATTTTAATCACGACCTAATTTTGAGTTAACCTTAAAGATTCTTGCTTGTATCTTAGACTAGTTCTTAAACACCCTCTGGTACATCTAGGACTGCTACTTACCCTAGTTATCACCTAATCCTCACATGTCATTGTGTGTTGAAGTTCTTAAAATCTATCTGTAAATCTGTCCATTTTCATTTAATTTACAAAAAGCAAAGCAAACAAATTATTATAGTGGAAAAAAAAACATATATAATCAAAACCATAATTAAAAAAAAAATCCTATGCTTAATCACTCAGAAAAAAAAATAAAAGTGAAAAACCAAAGCTCTATAATTTTTTTTATAAATTTATAGACAAAAAAGTAAGTAATATGTAAGAGAATCAATTAAATTAAAAAACCAATCAATTAAATAGAACCCCTCAAATTCTCTCATTTGTATAAGAAAGAATTAATGCACAACCAAAACCCTAGAATTTCATAGAGATAATATATGCAAACCTCCATTGCTCCTCCTTAACTAGTGTCTGAAAGAGAAGGAATTGTGTGAGAAATCGATTAAATTGTATTTAATTTGGTGATTTGGGTTCATAAAGAGAGAGAAAATGATGTGTGAAAAAGAAATAAATCATCACTTGAAGACAGAATATCAGATATGTTGCGTGATCAATTTTTCAATTTAAGACTTTTTTGTCTTATGAAAAGCAGTTTTTTAAAAATTATTTTCCAAACTCTCATGTTTACTTATTGTTAGGAAAGTTGGTAAATGAAAAATACTTTTCAGTTAAAGAAAAATTTGATTTAGTTTCTAGAAATGTTTTTATATTTTAGATAAAAAACACTTTTTAGAAGTTGCAAAAATTATTATCGACCCTTTAATTAGCTTTTCACGTCCTTTCCTTTCCTTTCCTTTCAAATGAGCATATGCTCTAATGAGATCTATGTTTTAGCCATTGATTATGTTAGAACTTGATTTTCTTTGGTATTTATGTACACGATCTTTTAATTTTAAAATGTTAATCCACTAGCTACAACACAAGTGCTCTGTATTTGAGCATGAGTTCATACTAATCATTCTAATTTTTATTAATGTTATTATTATTTAATTATCTGTTGTTGTTTATTATAGGTTGTGTTCTTAAGCCATTTCTTCTCTAATAAAAGCTTAATTCTTTAACTCGATTAAACATTAACTGTATAATCAGGTTGAAAATTGAGATTTTATGTGAATCTTACTTCTCATGACTTGTTTAAAGTTTCACACACACACACACGTTAGTTGGTGAAATACATAGCATGCACTTTTTTATTGTTACTACTAACTTGAAAAAAGATTAAACTAGTTAATATCTTTCATAATCAAATCTTACTCAAGATTGATTAGTCTATAATATGTGTTAGTGGATTCTACTCAATACTCATTGAAATACTAAATTAGTTTGATGTATTTATTTGTTGATATCATACTATCAATTCATTCAATCAAAAGAATGAAAATTAAATTTTATACAAAAAATAGTTAAGAAGGTTGAAACAGTAAAAAAAAAATTAAGAATTATTTTAAACAAAATAAATAGTAATGAGAAAAATGAAAACCAGATTCGAAAGTTTAAAAATTAAAGGGGTGACATTGAAAAGAATACTAATTTTATAAATTATTCAGAAAAAATTATTTCAAATATTGAAGGATGGAATCGTAAAAAGAAAATCATAAATTTTAAAAACAAGCAAAAAAAATTCAACAAAGAACGAAAAATAAAAAGACTCGAGATAACCCGGTTATTTAAAAAAATAGTGAGAAATTCAACAAAAAGAAAATAAATAAAAATGATGGATCCTAGCCTCCAATTGAATAAATTCTAAGTGATGAAAAAAAAAACATGATCTTAAAGAAAGGAAAAAAAATCAAGAAAACACGGACGAACCTTCTAAACTCAAGCTAATCTCTAAAACTTGTAACTCGTGCAATGCTAGGCCCGGGATCAATCAAGAAACTTAATCACCAACTAATTTAATGTTTAAGGATGAAATTAGAAAAAAATACCAATTTAAAAAAATTATAAGAGTAAAAAAAATTACAATCAAAAGAATAAGAATTAAATTTATAGGAAAAATAAACTTAAGAAGGATGAAATCATAAAAAAAAAAATCAATTTAAAAAAAGATTCAAAACAAAATAAATAATAACAAAAACAATAGGGACCAAATTCAAAAGATAAAAAATGAAAAGGGATGAAATTGATTATTTTTTTGCCAAAATAAAAAAACAATAGAAATAAAAAGAATATAAATCAAACCTGATAGGAAAAATAAACTCAATGAGGATGAAATTATCAAAAAAAATTGATTTAAAAAATAATCACAAATAAAACAAATAGAAATCAAAAGAATAATGACTAAATTTGAAAGATAAAAAAAAGAAAGAGGGTGAAATTGAAAAAGAATTATGATTTTATAAATTATTCAAAATAAAATAAATATTAATAAAAAAAACAAGGATCAAATGTCAAGAAAAAAAATAATTAAAAGAGGCTGATTTGAAATTTTAAAGAGGTTGATGTGAAATTCGAGGTGGAGAAGAAGACGAGGGAAAAAATGGTTTTTTGCACCAAACTAGGGGTGTGTTTGGCGCACACGCTGCTCCATCACGGAGAGAATGTCGAGACATTTCAAACGCCGCTGTGAAAAGGTGGTGTTTTGTATCCAAACGACCCTATACACATCACCAAAAGAGCGCAGGGGGCACCCACTTGCTAAGACGTGTTATGCAAGCTTCATCAAGTCTTTTTTAATAATATTTAATATATGGTTAAGTATAATAATGCCCCTTAGTAACCTTGAAATACAAAAAAAAAACATGATAAAATGACAAAAAAACCCTTGTAAGATAGTTTAATTGATTTTGTCTTGAAGGGTAATAAAATAATTTAACTATTTTGAAAAGATCAAAATTCCCTTGATTGAAAGGTATTTTTTTTATTCCAAGGCTAAATGAGTAATTTTATTATGTAGAAAAACAAAAATGACTAATTTAGCCCTTAATAATTTATATAAAATAATTGTATCTTTGTAAAAAAGATTATCTTACCCCTTGATATCTAGTTTAAATGTCTTGTAGCTCGATGCCAATTTTATCATTATATTATTATAATAAATAATATTTTGTATTTTGTACAATAAATACCTTTTATTTTTAGGTTTTCGTTAATGTCAATAAATGTTCCTTGGATTCTGATGTCCTAAATAAATTTTATATACTTACCTTAAAAAATAAAGAAAAAGACCACAAAACCACCGCAGTCCAAGTAATTATAGCCTGCGCACTTGTTGGATCATCCTAGGAGAAGCTTAATTCATGGCAACAAGGACAGGAATTGGCCTTCACTTGTTGAATCTGGACCCTCCATAGTAAAATAACACAAATCAAACTACTTCACGTTAAAAAATAATACTGTAACTAGGCACATACTTCTGCTACGCGAATCTGTATTTTTTATCTTAAAAAATCACATAGGTATCATAAGCATGTTTAATTTTTGTTTAAAAAAATCAACAATTTAAGTTATAGTATTGAGTTTAATAAATTGATCTTATTTTAATTAAATAATAAAATTAGAAGCATCATATATGAAAAAAAATTGAAGCATGATCTCTAGCAAATTAAATGTTGAAAATGAAAAGGGAAAAAAAATAATCACACAAAAAAATCTTTTTAAAAAGTGATAATTAAAAGAATAAGGGTGGAAATCAAAATAAAAAATAAATTAGAGGGAAATAAAAAATTTTCAACTAGAAGGTTAAATCGAAAACAAAAATAACTCCAAAAAATTAAATTAAAAGAACAAGGACCAAATTTTAAAAAAATTACACACCATAAACTTGGATTGAAAAGTAAAATTGAAAATCAATAAAACTTTTATATAAGAGCTAAGGAAAAAAATCAAAAAATAATTTTTATAAAAGAGCTAAGGAAAAAAAATCATCACTGAAAATAAAAATATATGATGAAAAAAAATTGAATGACTCAATTGAAGACTTTACAAAAAAAAAAAAAAGCCAAGGACAAAAATAAGAGATTAAAAGAAAAATGACAATTTTTTTTTAAATAAGGGTTAAATTTAAAAGAAAAATAATTGCAACAAAAATAATAAAAAAATTAAAAGAATGAGAACCAAATTGAAAAAAAAACAAAATATAAACTTGAATTGAATGGTGAAACAAAAAAACAATTCAACTTTTATAAAAGTGCTAAGGAAAAAAAATAAAAAATCAAAAGAACAATTATGAAATTGAAAAAACAAAATATCTGACATGTTGGATTTGAAGGATTAAACTGAAAAAAATGAATATTTTACCAAATGGCCAAGTACAAAAAAAATGAAATTAAAAGAAAAATGACCAAAATAGAAATATCCAAAACAAAAAAGACCAACATACAATTTTTAGGGTAGGAGAGAGAAAATAAACAAATAAAAAAAAACACACCGATAACAAATCACTCATTCACCAATGACACACACCACACCATTATAAAAAGAAAGCAATGGCACTTTTACTTATGCGAAGGAATGGCAAGTTGTACCATCGGGAGACACTATACACGTCGCCCAAAGTACGTGAACACCTCCCATATGCTGATATGTGCAACATATGTATCATATAAATTTTATATTTTAAAATTAATTAATCTTGATTAAAAGATCAAATTGCCCTCGATAAAACAAGAAATACCAAAAAAATAGATATAAAAACACAAAAATAATCCTGGACTGTAGGCAAGTTTTTTTATATTAAGGGCATTTTAGTAATTTAATTTTGAATACAAAACAAGTCTAATTATTATTATTATTGTTATCTCCAATGGCATTTGTGTCACTATAGTATTCATTAAAAAAGAAAAAGACTTTACTAACTCATTAACAAGACCAAAGTTTTTTTTGGATTATGAGGTAAAATCATAAAATCACAATTGCAATCCATACTTAATGTGATTATATAGCTACATTAAATAGCTACTATTCAAATTACCCTTTCCTTTTATTTTATTTATTTTTTATTGAGAGAGTTGCAAAATTAAGCTCGAAGATAAGAAGAAAAAAGAGGTTGAAACCAAATAACATACAAGCAAAGGAAGGCCGAACGAACAACATACAAAAAGAGAAGCGAGTTGAACAATTGTAGCCCAGTTGGGTATCAAGCTCAATCGAACAATACATGTTTAACCAAACAACACAAGCATTACCAAATAAGAAAGAAAAGAAGAAAAAAAGGTCAAAATTGAGAAGATGAAAAAAGGTCCAATTGAGTACAATAAAAAAATAAGAAGAAAGGTTTAGCCAAAACCAAACATAATAATGCTAGAAAGCCAATCGATCCTCTTTCATTTTCTAAAAAACCACAACTTTTTTTTCCACAGACATAACATGCTAGACAATGTTTAAGCACTGTCGTAACACCTTCATTGATTCTCTATTTTATAAATTATTAGTGCAATGCCCAACTAAATTCTTCATGATACTTATTATTGGTGCAAGGCCTACCTGAATGCGTTGTTTCACAAGTTTGAATGGATGAACATCTGCCTAAGTAATTTATCTTTTAGACTAGTTACACGATTGTTTATAACGAAGCAATCATCCTCCCCCATTACTTATCTAAGGCTAGTTACACATGTCAGTGGGTGAGAGGTGCCCACAGTCTTATGGTGGCACATACGACGTCTCCTAACATCCAAATGACAGCTTTTACGATGATGTTGGAAGCATTAAGACGTTTTCTTTCATCGTTTAGTGATGGTATGTTGTCAATGACCTCTTATTTCTCCTTTCTCTCTTCTCCATTTGAAATTCATGTTGGCCATTTAAAAATTCAGATTTGTCCTTTTATTCGCTGATATTTCAACTTCAATTCTTAATTTTTTATTTGTGTTTTTGTTCTTGACTCTTTTGGAAAATTTCAACTTGTTTTCAATTTTATTATTTGATCCATAATTGTGATTTATTATTTTTTCATACTCGGTCCTTATTTTTTTTATTTTGATCTTTTTGTTTTTGATCCTTCCACGATTTTGATTTTTCTTTTCCATCCCTCCCTTTAATTCAAAATTCTAAGTTATGCTCTCATTTATTTTTTATCTTAAATTTTATCACCATACTTTTGACTACTATTTTTTTTTATTCCTTTTGTATAATTGATTATTTTTTCAATTTTATCATTCGATATTTGTTTTGTTAGGAATTAGAAGTGATTTTTCCAAACTTGGTACTTTCATTCTAGTGATTTGGGTCATTGGTTTGAAAAATAAACACGAATTGACATATTTTTTTACATTTATTTTTCTTGATTTCACCGTTGGATGTTTATTTTAAAAAATGGGCTCATGATTTTATTTAGTTTCATTTCAATCAAATTATCCCAATCTCAAGACCTGAGTAATAAGTTTGGTTAGTTTACTCGAATATTTTTTTGGGTCACTTTTTTGATGCGTTTTTTTTATTTTTACAATCTTATCCTTTAAGATTAAATGATCTTGGAACTAAACTTTATAATTTTTTCTTTTATAACAAGTTTTTTTTTTCTATTAGTCATCCTTAACATATTTTATTTTAGAATCTAGTCCATTTATTATCATTTTTTTTATTATACAATTAAATAAAATAATCTTACTATACCTAGTAGAGTCATGATTTTTTTCCTTTATAACATGTTAATAATATTTAAATATTCTGTTTTAATGTTAAAAAAATTAGCTGGTTCATGGTGAAGCGCAAGTCACGTTTTTAGTTTAAACCAAGGTTGTTAAAATCGCGATTCAACTCATAAAATCGTAAGATTTTACGAGTCAATATAGGCTAAACGTGCTAAATCGTTCACAAAACTCGGAAATAGGTAAAATCGGGTCAAAATCAGGTAAAATCTTTAAAATCGGGTGAAATCGCGCAAAAACGCGATTTTACACCCGATTTTACGCGTCTGTGCCAAAACAGAAAATGTTGCACCACTGTTCCCTCCAGCTCCACGTGTCAAGCAAGTATTGGCCTATTGACTATTACACAGTACACACAGTCACACCATGTGACTCATACGCAGAACAAAACCACGATCTTCATCCTTCTTCATCTTTTTTCAGTCTTTCACACAAGTTAACAACACGAACCGGAAAAAATCAAAATCCCTAAGTCACTAAATCCTTGTTCTCCTTCTCTCAGCCATCCAAGTTCCAGCAATCAACCATCGGTCCACCACCAACAGGCAACAACAGTCTTTTTCAACAACCATCGTGAGATCCAGATTTCAGACAACAACAACGGCGACTCTCCAGTGACTAGTCTCCACCAGCCATAGTAAGTTATTCTATTTATTTTTTTGCACCTTCTGCAAATAGCATCATGATTTAGAGTCTATAGTAATTTATTTGTCAAATTACAGACATGTCCATATCCCCTATGTCATGGGTCTCTCACCGAATCCTAGTCTTTACACAACTGTTTGAATTTTTATGAATTGATGGGTCTGTGAATGGGTTGTTCACCGAAAACAAGTCTGTGAATGGGTCTCTCACCGACTGCTTGAATTTTAATTTTGTGATAACAATGTTTTCTATTTGTTTATGAATAGGTCTGTGAATGGGTTTGCTAATTGAATTTCTATTTTGTTAAATTTGTCTATGAATTTGTTTTGATAACAGTGTTTCGATATCAAAGCCTGCTAAACAAGTCTGTGCATTTGTTTTGATAACAGTGTTTCGATATCAAAGCCTGTTAAACAAGTCTGTGCATTTGTTTTGATAACAGTGTTTGGATTTTGAAAATAAAGTCTGTGAGTCTGTGACTGTGAATGGTTTGACAGAAAACTGGGTTCTGATTTTGAAAATGATATGTTTATTTTTCAGAGCTTACTGGACAGAGAGGAAAACACTACAAAGTTTGTGAACAACAAATAAATTATTTAGAGAAGAAAAACGTAAGTCATGAGTTATATTCTGTCATTTTGTGTTTTGGATTCAGTGTTCTATTTTAAGAAATTGTTAACTAGTTTACTGATTTTAATTAGTTTTTGAATTCAGTATTATGGTAATTCTTTTTTGATAGCTGGATGTTTAGTATCTAAAATGTTTATGAATTCAATATTAGTTTCTGAATGCAGTATTAGTTTTTTTTATAGCTGGATATTTAATATCAAAATTAACTATAATCATAAAATGTTTGGATTGATTACAGGGTTGATTGAGTTGATCTTTGAATTGTTAAACTTATGGCATCTAGAAAAAATGCTTCTGGTAATAGGCTTGACGTGAGATGACAGCATGGTATAGATGTTGATAAAAATTCTAGAAAAATTTTGTGCAAGTATTGTCAAAAAATTATTAGTGGAGGTATATTTCGTTTCAAACAACATTTGGCTTGCACTCGTAAGGATGCTAAGCCATGTCAGCAACTGCCAGAAAATGTTAAGCAGATGATTTTGGGTGTTTTAGTGAAAAATCTAGAGGCAACTGAAAAGAAAAGAAAGGTCCTTCAATATAATGAAAATGATGATGAAATAAAAGAAATTAGCTTAAAGGACAAAGGAAAGAGAGTAGCTAGTGGGAGTGAAAGTACACAAACAACTCTAAATCAATTGCTAAAAAAGGATATTAGAGAAGAAGCATGTCGACAAATTGCTATGTTTTTCTACACTAGTGCAATTCCATTTAATTGTGTAAAAAACCCTGAGTTCTAGGGTTGTTTGGCATTGACGCTGCCAAGACAACAAGAGATAAAAAAACTCCAGCTCAATGGTGGGATTCTTATGGGGATGAATGTCCAGAATTACAAAGATTTGCGATCCGAGTTCTAAGCTTGACTTGTACTTCATCTAGATGTGAGCGTAATTGGAGTGCATTTGAAACGGTGAGTTTTTTTTTGTATTTTATTTTAAATATCAAAATATTTGATAAAAATCTTATAAATTTGAATTTTTTATTTAGGTTTATACAAAACGAAGAAATCGTTTGCACCAGAAAAAAAATGAATGACTTGGTATTTGTAATGTGCAATCTGAAATTGAATGATAACCTAGTCAAAAAGCAAGCTGATGATTTTGGTATAGAAGATGATCTTTCATCTGATGATGATTGGATAACCGAGGGAGAAAAACATCCAAACTTTGATTTGCTTGGTGCTATTGACAATGCAACACGAAGACAAAATGGTGATGAAGAAAAAATTCCTAATGATGTTGAAATGGAGAGTCATGGTATTGAAAATGATTTGGATATTCAAATTGATGATATTGGTGTTGGTACTAGTAGGAGCACTAATGTTCATAATATTGGTGTTGGTACTAGTAGTGATACTAATAATTCTCTTGATGCTAATGATATTGATGAATGCTTGAGGAATGATGAGGAAGATGAAGGGAATGAAGCTGGTTTTAGTTTACATGACACACCAATAGATTGTTTGTTTTAAGTTTGTTAATTATTAGTTAATGAAAAGTTATTTTAAATTATGTATGACTTTTATTAATTATTAGTTAATGAAAAGTTATTTTAAATTATGTATGACTTTTGTTTGAATCATGTATTTTAAAATATTTGAATTATGTATGAATTTTTATTTGAAGGCTTGAAATATGTATGAATTTTTATTTAAAGCATGTTTTTTAAGGTGCTTGAACTATGTATGAATTTTTATTTG
>Ga0325410_1005179_pt1 | contig 14447 bp, 6 predicted proteins | sample PopdelMetagenome_16_FD_206182 | JGI IMG/M metagenome (GOLD analysis project Ga0325410, IMG submission 206182) | Populus deltoides microbial communities from Bellville, Georgia, United States - Xylem-PdIQD-R3 | ecosystem: Host-associated > Plants > Phyllosphere > Stem > Wood/Secondary xylem... | reverse complement strand
AATTAAGAATCAGAACACTGGAATTGAAATTTATCTTGAACCCCAATAAACACTAACGACAAAGTCAGGAACACCATATTTTTTTACGTAATATTTATCAATGCTAGGGTTAGAAGTATTTGTAGTTGAATATTCAAATGACACTAGAGTCAAGAATATTATAAGCATACCATCAAAAGCAAAAATACAACAAATCTTTAGCAATTTAAGACAAAACCGGCAGTACAACCTACCTAAGGTAGGACACTTAAGGGGTGATATTATCTTTCCTTTTGCATAATCAGTCTCGTACCATATAATCTCTGTTGACCAGTTAGGGTTCATAGTGACCATAATACTAGATGACGACTCCTTAAACCAAACTTTTTTCCCCTCTAAAAACAAGATGCCAAATATATTTTTTTTCCTAGAAATTTAAAGGTCGTCGCGATGCCAGGTGTTATATCCATGATGGTTAAGTTAGTAACTTTGTAAAGAGAGAAAATGCATTGATATTTTAGAGAGATAGACTTTAAAAATATATATGCTGAAAATGTTAAGAATGAAGAGATTGTTAACCTTGAGTTTGAATGATTCGTGGTGTGTTTATAGCTCATGAGTCTTATCTTTTTGTGGAGAGGATGTGCTAAAATATATTTTCACCCGTGTGATATTTTAAGTTATATTCAACTTAAAATAATACATATTAAATCAGTATAAAATACTGAAGGACTCACGTAGGGTCCTAAAAAAAATCCTCAAATAAGTGTTGGGCTCGAGGCGCTTGCCCGAGCCCATAGGGGTTCTGGGGTGAATGCCTAACACCTTCGAGAAATTAGGTGCTGAAACGCCCAACACCCTAATTAAATTAGTCCAGATGTTATACATGTACCAATAATGGGTGCTTACGTGCCCTAGCACCCAAAATAATTGGATTCGGGTGCGCCCAACACCCTTATTTAATTGGATCCAAACGTTATGCCTAAACCCAAATAATTAGGAGGGTGCTGATGTGTCTAACACCCCAATTAATTAAAGAATGCTGGCGTTAGTACCCCTAACTCTTGCTGGGTGTGACACGCCTAAAAAGGTGTCACGCCGAGCATGGGCTCGGGACACCATGCTTGAGCACATGTATCTTGGTAGCAATTGGGCTCGTGTGTGACAGCTCAAGTGCAAAGAAGATGTTTTTTTGGGCCCGTTGGGGGGGGTTAGGTCTATTTTATTTGGATCCATCAGAGAGAATAAAATATTGGTGAATTTATGTTTTTGACTTGGATTGCTTATATGAAAAAGTCGCATGTTATTATTGGAACTAACATTAGTAAGAAATCAACTTCATCATCTCAACAACAAAAGGAAACCTCATCATCCAAGCCTGAAAAAAGAACATCATCCTCACAATCTAACAAAAACTAATAAGCCAAAAAGCTAAGCCACAACCTTATATTTCTTAGGTTTGTTATATCATTTTCACTAGCCTTTTGAATTGTAATTTCCTTTGTCTTATTAGGTTTGTTATATACTTACTATATTTCTAGTTTGTTAAGCTTTTATAACTCATTATTATGAATTGTCATAGCCTTGATGAATTATTTTGGATGCTCTAAGATTTCATTATAGTCTTGAAAAATATGTTATGATTGTTATATAAATTTTGTATTATTGTTGTGTTGTACAGCTATCAGGTTTTGTTTTTCTGTTTTGTTATCATGTTGCTCAAATCATGCATTTATAACATAACTTGCATTACACAAACATATAACATGTAAAATCTCCATCACATGTATTTCATTCACTCCATAAACATTAAAATAATTTGGAAAGCTAAGAAACCTAAAAGCAATGTTTTTAATCCCATTATAATGCTCTTCATATATTGCAAATTTGGATTGATCCCTTGAACAACATCTTTCAAGTTTTCAACCTCATTTTTCATTTCACTATTTGTTTCAAAATCTTTATTCACATTTTGCACCCAACCAATAAACCCGTAAAAATCATATCATTAGAGCAACTAGGATTTTTTGTAGATTTTAAAATCCTAGTTTATTTTTCTATACCTGCTTAATATTTAGTTTACACTAGATCATTGGCCTACGCTGCGCTGCATGTCAAATCAATTTTTTTAATATAAAAAATATCAAAACATTGCTAATGTTTTTTTTTTTCTGTTAGAATTTATTTTCTAAATCGTGTGAGAAATGATCTAATATGACTCGATCGACTTAAAGGCTCAAAATGCAACCTGGACAATCGATAAAAACATAGTTTAACTCAAAATAAATATTCAATATATTTTTTTATAAATATTGAGATGACAATATACGAAATTGGTTCTAGTTAACCCGGGTTAACTTATCAATCCACATATCGAGTTATGAGACCATGACAACCTAAAAAATAACAAATCAAATCAAATTATGAAGCCTAATTTTTAATAAACCCAATGTTGAATGATAAAATAAAAAAAATCAACTAAAAAAATGATAAAAAATGATCAAAGATAAATCAGATTAACTTGTCAAATTCACAACTGAAGTCATGAGACCACAATAACCCAATAGAAATAAATTTAAAATAAATTATGAAGTTCAATTCCCAATTCACCCAGTGTTGAAAGATGAAACTGAAAAAAATAGTTAAAAAAACAACTTTAGTCAACCCGGGTTAATCCGCAAAACCTGTAACCCAAGTCATGAGATAAGAATATCCTTATAGAAAACAAACTGAAACAAATCACGAAATCTAATTTCCAATCAACCCAATATTGAAAGGTGAAATTGAGATAAAATCAATTAGAAAAAAAAAACTGGAGTCAATTGAGTTAACTCATCAAACCCTTATTTTTGTAGCATTTTTAGAAATTGAAATACTCTAAAGAGTTTCAAACATGAGTTTTCATTAAAAAATTTAAATTGAATTTAATTAAGAAGGTTTCAAACATGTTATAGTCTAACATACATTAATATTTGTAAGCCTAAAGGTCACAAGAAATATAGAATTCAAATGAACTTGAAGATTATGAATGAACATGAAAATAGAAAGAAGAAGAAAGAAAAATAAAGATGTACTACTTATGTGATCGGCGCTTTGCCGTGGGTCATATATTTTTATTTTCTATAAAAAAATGTATATGCAAGTTTTTTCAACGCATTTCTATATTTCAAAAAATTAAGTGCAAATCAAAAGGTTTACGCATATATGTAATCAAATAAACCGAGAACTATGTGTGCTAATAAATAAATAAAAAGTCATTAATGATACTCGGTTAATCTCGCAAGATGGGACATTTACCCTGTCGCACCCTAGCGATGGAGCGCGGCGACCCTTAATTGATTTTGGTTTTTTTTATTTGTTTTTTTTGTGGATAAAGAGGTCGTCACCTAGTATTTTGGTCACTAAGAACCCTAACTGGTCTTTCAGAGATTCCAAGGCAAGGTACTAGTTACGTAAAGGGAAGGTATTATCACCCCTAGTATGCCCTACCTAAGGTAAGCTGCTTGATGTTTGGTTTGTCTTATAATTGCTATGGTGCTGGTGTTTTCTAATCCCATCAGTTTTCCTAGGTTTGATTTAAACTAAATTTATTAAGATAGAAATCCAATGAGATTTCATGTGCTTTAAAAGCTTATTTTTCCCTTAGTATTTCAAGAGTTTGCGACTCATAAATTGCAAGGAGGAGGGACAAAAATTTAGAAATCTAAGGAAATTCAGGGCGCTTTAAAAGCCTATTTTTGCTTTAGTGTTTCATACTCTCACGGCTTGTAAACCGTGGAGTAAAAAAATAAAATGTCCTCGATTATAATCAAGACTTCTTTCAAGGATGTGTGATGACTTCTTATTTCTAAAAAATTATTTTGGATATTTACCACTTAGGGTTTCTTTATCCAAATATTAACAGTTAATAATAATAAGTTATTTCCAATAATATTTTGAATATTCATCCCTTTGGGATTTCTTTATCCAAACATTAACGGTGAATAATAGATGAATTTTCTCCAAAATAAGATTTTTTATTTTTTGAAATATTGGCCAATATCCTTTGAAGTTTTATAAACATGTTGTAAAATCCAAAAATACAAGAAAATAATTTTTGTTGTGTTTAAGAAATCCATGCGAAAATATATTTTTGAAACTTCCAATATTTTTTATATAAAAAAAACCGTTTAAAACATGTTAGGTATTGGCCGTATGCAACACATAAAAAATATTTTTTTACAACAAACACTCTAGTGCTTAAGCATAAATGACAAACCATTGCACGCTTTTTTTTTTTTAAAAAAAAAACAAACACTTAAGTGCTAAAGCTTAAATGATAAACCACGCTTGTACAGGGATTATGCATTCACACGCCAAGACACTGTTCAAGAGGGAAAATGCATTTAAAGAGACCCAACTACTGTTCAAGTGAATTATATTTCACTTGAACAGTACAAACACAAAGGAAAATGCATGTAAAGAGGTGAAGAGAACAAACCTGGAGGAAGACGAAGGAGCTGCAATGCTGTTGAAGGCTTTGCTAACTAGTCGATCAGTGTTGCCGTCTGTTCCAGCTCTTTCCCCCTATTCTCTGTTCGTCTTCTGAGTTTTAACCTCTACAATCTTCATCCCTCTCTCTACTGGTTATCTGCACTTTCTTCTCCCCTGTTCTGCAGATTTTATTTGCAGAAAATGGAGCAACCGGAAGGCAGTCCTTGCTTCTTTTCTTGTTTTTCTTCTACTACTTGCCTTCCCGATCTCACAGTAACGCAAGAAATGAAGGGAAGAAACTCCCTCTATTCTATGCTTTTTCTTTCTCTCCTACTGCCTGCTTCTTTTGGTTTTTTTCTGGTCTTTCTTTTCTCCTTTTCTTTCTTCTCCCCCTCGCTAGGTCATTAAAGGGGGCTTATATATAGTCTAATATATCTCTATTTAGGAAAGATTTAATGCATTAATTCTAGGATGCAAATCCCTGCTGATTTACAGTAAAAAAACGCAAAAAGGAAGCTGAAATATTCTGATTCCTATTTTGATTTCAGCAATTAGTTTCAGTGATTAAGAGGGTGGTACAACTCCTTTCTTTCCTTCCATAGCTGGGACCATGAGGCACCAACTGCTCCCTTTGAAATAAGGCAATAAAAACATGGTTTGCATCTCTCTAATCAAGCAAGCGAAACATGGAAACTAAACAGAAAATTACAGATAAAAGGAAAAAAAAATCAGGATAGTTGTGCAGATAAAAACATGGTTCTTCAATTTCTTCCTACGGCAAAATTTCTTTTAATTTTATCTTTAATCAACTTCCTTATTTTAGCACCTTTTCCATTTGGTCCTTGGTTAAAAAAAAAAAGGCTTCAAATTGGCCTGCAATTGGTCTTTAAACTTTAAGCATCTTGCAATTGTGTCCTGCAAACTCGGGCAAAAATCCTTTTCGCGGCAGGAATCCCTACTTTCACACTAGATATTCAAATGAGAATATCTTGAGCTTTTGATATCGAAATCAAGCGATTCAAAAGCCCAAATTTATCTACATGTCTAAGACTAAAACTTTGAAGAGGGATTCAAAGTGAGATAAAATCGTTTTAGAGAACAGAATCTGGCAGTAATCTGGTTGGTCAAAAAGGGTCTCCTGATCTAATTCATAAACTGACAATGTCGAGCATCCCGATATGACTGAGAGTATGACCTAAGAACAAATCAATAAAATTTGTGATGGAAATAGAGTCTTTAGTGCAAAACTCGGGTCATGATCCTTCTCGCGGCAGAATTCTTTGCTTTCATGTTAGATATTTAAACAGGAATAATATGAGCTTTTGATATCGAAATCAAGTGATTCAAAAGTCCTAAATTCATCTACACTTGTAGAGGTACAACTTTCATAAAGGAAAAAAAATGAGATAAATTCGTTTTGAATAACAGAATTTCAACCAAACTCGGCTGGAAACCTTTTCGCAGTAGGATTCTATGTTTTCATGCTAGATTTCAAATAGAAATATCTTGAGCTTCTAATATCAAAATCAAGCAATTCAAAAGCCCAAATTCATCTATGTGTCCCGGAATACAACTTTGATGAAGGATTCAAAGTGAGATAAAATCGTTTTAGATAACAAAATCTGGTAGGAACCTGGTTGATCAAAAAGGTTTTCTTGATCTGACAATGCCAAGCATCCAAATTTAATTGAGAGTCTGCCCTAAGAACAGTGATCCCTAGGACCCAATAAAGGTGTATGTCAATTTTTCAATATGTCATAAGTGACAGAATATAGCTAGGATGGTCAGATATCGTACAAAACCAAGTCAGAATCAGAGCTTAAGTTGGAACAAAAAATTGCGACAGCAGCAGAATCATTTTTTTTTAAAAAAAATGCAAATTCTGAGAGATTTATATGAAGACTCCTTATCAGCCTGAGAAACCTGACGCTTTTGGTAGCAAAAGGGAGGATAAAAAGAGTAGAACACAACTCAAACAGGGTTCGAAAAAATATTTCTTTGTCCTCCGCTTTTGTCAATTTTCCATCAAACATGAGCTACACCCCCGCACTTGGTTCAAAAGGGTTACACACCATCTTCAGCACGTGGGGTCCAAAAATAAGTAACAACATAACCGATTATGTTTGCTAAATTTTTTTTATTACAATATTTTTTATTCAATCAGATGATAACAGAAATAGACAAACATATTAAATTGATTTAATAAAATAAAAAGAAAAAAAATATTATGCGAGACTACACATATTAGAAATATTATTTGAAAATAAAAAAAAATTATTTTAAAAAATATAGTTTATCTATACAAAAGATAAAAAAATTATAGATGAATTAGAAAAATCTCTTCGAAAATTAAACTCAAATACAAAAAATAATCTTCATTTAAAAAAGGTTCTCTAAATAAAATAAAAGAAAGAAGGGGTATTAATCTAAATATAAATATTTTTTTTGAAAAGAAGCATTAACTAAAAATAATAGGAAAAAATAAATCAGACGATGTGTCATCTGATCTTGCCTAGATTCTAGTTATTATAGTGGTTGGAAAATCGAGGCCTAAGTTTTTTACCCTAAAACCCGTTTTTTCAGCCTATTTTTTACTCAAAACACCTATAAAATACTTTAAAAACCACGATAAACCTATCTATGATCTAAAAAAAATCAAAAAATCATTCAAAAACTAAAATCAACCCGAAACAAAAAATCACACTGAGTTCATATCTGTTTTTTCACGAACTTTAAAGGTGAAAAAAACCTAATATAAAATTTCCTTCATCAAAAGGAACCATTTGACACAAATATCTTCCGTTTTGGCGGCCTAAATTAGTGTCAACAACATGTTTCTCTTTCTACTACTGGAATTCAGCAACCTTTCTCTCTTCTCTCAATCAGAGACTAAAAAATAACAAAAATGAGCTTTTATACCAAAATTGATTTGGAAAAAATATTGACATGAAATTGTATAATCTTCGTTATTTTTTAAGTTCAAAGATCAATATTCATCTTTTTTTTTAAATTTATGGCATGTCATCCATGTTTAACGTCTTTTTTATTTAGGTCCTTTTTTCAGTCCCACCTTTTTATAAGAAATCAAAATCAATTAGTTTTTAATTTATACTAAATCACAAAGAAATTTAAAAATTAAATTTAAAAAACAAAAACTTTTGCATTGCCAATACCTTTTTATACTTGAGCGTGTTTGAGAGTGTGGTGGTGATTGTTTTTCAAAGTGATTTTTACTCGGAAATGTATCAAAATAACATATATATTTTTTAAAATTATTTTTGACATCAGCGCATCAAAAAAATCTCAAAATACTAAAAAAAATATTAATTTGAAGAAAAAAATAAAATTTTTAAAATTTTTTCAAAAATATTTTTAAATTACAGAACAAACAGGATATTAATGCAAAATATATAATTTCAGAACAATTTTTTATACAAAATCCAAGAGGATTGATTGATAGAGGAGTGCAAGTTGTAAAACGACATCGTCAACACAAATACACTACCCTTGCTGGTGACCAAGCTACACACGTCCCACGTGCCGTGTCCTTTCCAATCCGAAACTTCCATGAAAATACAGATTGCCTAAAATCCCCTACAAAAAATGTGAAATACCTAAAGATTCCCTAAACCCAAACGACGAGAATTTCTTCTCCTCGAAATCTCCTCTGATAAATCAATCCTTCTTTTCTTCCCCTATTTATTGAATTTATTTATTTATTTTTTTATGACGCAGATTACACCAATAAATCACCAAATCTCTCTTTCTCAGAATCTAGGGTTTGCAAAATTCAGAACTCCTGGATCTAGTCTCCCTTTCAAATTTAGGGTTTCAAGAGTTTCGATTTCCTTTGATTGTTAACGAATTTGCTTTTGGTTCGCTTTATCGCCAGTTCTGGTTGACTTCTAATTTCTTTACCCGGCCTTTTGGTTTGTGAGGAAGTTTTTGTTTGCGTGGAAGGATTATGTGTTTTCTTTGCGGCGTTTAGAAGTTTGATTCGACTGGGAGTTTCTTATTGTTGTTGTCCTTTTGATTGACGGACTGCAACGTGAAAATTTGAAATTTTAGGGTTTTGTAATAATGGCCAGGGTTGGTGAAGCGGAGATTGAATATGAGAGTGATCCTGAGGAAGAGAAGCGGTTGCTTGGAAGGAGAAGGAGAGAAGCTGCGAGTGACGACGAGGAGGGTGAAGGAGAAGAGAAGCCCATAATTGATCGGAGGTCTCCAATTCACTCTGATGAATCTGACGACCAGGTTGGGGCTGCAGACTATGATGACGACGAAGACGAAGAAGAAGACGCATTAAATGGAGAGGAAGATGGAGATGACGATGAAGAGGTTTATGATGATGAAGTGGAAGAAGAAGAGGTTTATGAGGAAGAGGAGGGGGAAAAAGGAAATGAAAAGGGAGTAGGAGGCAACGGCAATGTTGGTGTTGAGGTTAGGGAAAAGGAGATTGAGGGGAGGAAGGTGGAGGAGATGGGAGAGGAGAAAGTGGAGGAAGGGGAAGAGGGGAAGAAGGAGAACGAGCCATTTGCTGTGCCTACTGCTGGGGCATTTTACATGCATGATGATAGGTTTAGGGACAGTGCTGGTGGTCGGCACAGGTATGATTGTGCCATTGGTGTGGTTTTAGGATAGAAGAAATTTGTTCTAGTGTAGAGTTTGTTCATAGTATATTATATACTGAAGTTTAGTAGTGTACACACTTAAATGCAAAAGCCTATGAACTTTAATAGTCATTTTTTATTTTTGTGGTTTTTTATTGTATGCATAAACACATGTGTCTATATTTCCTTTAACCAGGGATCCATGGCTCTGATATCTTGGTGTGCTACTCCCTTTGCTTTACGATTCTAGACTTAACCATTGTTCACGTAGATAATTTGTGTTACCTGGGCTTATATAGAAAAACCTGGACTTTCTGTTTTACCTTTTACTTTTTTTGCTTTTGATATTCATAGTCAGAACTTCCTATACATATTGTTACCATGTAGTTCTGAATGATGTGTACCATCTCCTTTCACTTGTTATATCTTAAATAAGTAATTCTAAGTTTAACTTGTACTTGGTTTAGGCGAACCTTAGGTCGAAGGAAGTTGTGGGAGTCCAAAGACAATAAGAAATGGGGGCATGACAAGTTTGAAGAGATGACATTGCAGGAAAGGCATTATGAACAGGTGATAATTTCATACAAAACTTTATTTGATGTGAGAGTCCATTTTCTTCCTTTTCCTTTTTGTTGTTTCTTACTGAAACTTTCCTCATAATAATTCAGGGAAGGAATGCTAAAGGTAATTTTCATGCCCGTGGTGGTAAAAATCGAGGTCCAGAACAAGGATATGCGAGACAGAACAGGTCGCAATCATTCAGTGATGGTAACAATCAAAACCAGGCACCAAAAGCTGTGAGAGGTAGAGGACCCAGAAAGGGTGAATCTACTTTCAAGAGCCGCAGAGAGACACCTCCAGTGCAAAGCAAACAGCCTGGGAAGCCCCTTGAAAAACATTCGCATGGCAGTTCAGGGAGAGTTTTGATATCAGCATCAAATACAGAATCTGATCAAGTGCCCACTGCTCGAAAAAACTCAAACTTGAGTTCTGCTTCTCCTCCTTTTTATCCTTCTGGATCTTCAAGTAAAGACATCACCTTAGGTCAGAAAAGGGATGTACACGGTGCAAGCACAAGCAAGAATCATCGCACTCCTGTTATAGATGAGAATTTTCCTATGCAGCAAACCAGTGCATTGGTGAGGGGGAAGAATATAGCTGACTCTGTTGCAATTGACAAGCTTTATATTGATGATTCCATCACTCCAGCAGGGAAGCCTCTGAACAATATGCAAATGCCACCATCTGTATCTTCTGTGGTCAGCACTATCCAATCTTCGCGATCCAGGGCTCAAGGAAGGGGTGTAGCTATGTCAAGCCAGAGGAGTTATCAGGGGAGTCCACAGCACAACCAAACCAACAGAACCTCTCCCACCGCACCGCTTCACTCTCATCAGCGAAGTCCTGCTCAAAACCGCATTCAACCAGCTCCTGCTCAAAACCGCATTCAACCAGCTCCTGCTCAGCCGTTAGTCCAGCATCCTGGTAGTGGCTCTCAAGTTTCTTCTCCACCAAAAACTGCTTTGTCACTAAATTCTTATGAAGCTGGTGAAGCAGAGACTGCTGTGGAATCAAGTAAATCCAGAACTGCATTGGTTGGAAAGGGAAAAGGCATTATTCAAGGAAATGGAAGGGGATCTTTTCTTTATGGTGGGGCAGAGGTTGTGGGAGCCACAAGGAATATGGGTGTTGGGCATGGTGATCAGAACCTCCCTGGAACACCAACGTTCTTGCCAGGTATAGTTTTTTTTTTTTGGATTGCATTGTTTATCATCTAAAAGGAAAAGAAGAAGAAGAAGAATAATAGCAATATCAGGAGCCTTCATTATGCAAGTGTCAGAGGCGCTTATGCTAATGCTTTATCCTTATTATTATTTTTCTATTCAAATCATGGACATGGTCTTCATATTGTTTTCTTTTCTGTGTGTTTGGTATCTTCAAGGTATCCTTTGTAGGAATAGCTTTCTTATCATGAGCTGTTATAGTGGTCTTGTCCATGCTTTATGTTTTTAAAGATGTTAAGGACTACATTTTGTATATTTGTGTTTAAATAATTCATTTTGTTATGGTGGTTGATTGGTATGCAGTTATGCAATTTGGCAGTCAGCATCCTGGTGGTATTGGAGTTCCTGCGGTTGGCATGGCATTTCCTGGATATGTTGCCCAGCCTCAACTTGGTTTAGGGAATTCTGAAATGACATGGTATGCTGAATCTGTCACAGAACTGCAATATAACTGACAGGGTTTTGGTTTTACCTCGGGTCTTGCATGGTCTAGGGAGGTGCTGTCTATGTCCCATCAATTGGCAAATTGCACTGGTGGATTCAGATTATTATGATTCAGCTATAAAAAAACAGAACAAAAGTAAAGAAAATAAACTGATTGCTAACTGTGTTCTGTTAGAAACACAATGGTGTTTTTCTGTCATGCAATGGTTTTCTATATATCTCGAAGCAAATCTGTGTCACATGATGTTTATAGTAGGAATTACTGCCCTGTTCATTCCATTATGTGGTCTTTCTCTTTTGGTTTCTTTTCTTTATATCGTAAAAGGCGAATAATAAATTGTTATAATGATGTTCAGGTTACCAGTTCTGACTGGTGCTGCAGGAGCTTTAGGGGCTACTTATTGTTCGCCTTATCTTACAGTTGATGGTGCTTATCATGGTCGTCCATCCAGGCAAGCATCTTGCTTGGGTTCTTCAAGGTTGTTAGCAAATTGTCATTGTCTTGGATGTCCAAATGTTTTGTTGAATTTCTTCATTGGGTCCTTTTATCCATGTTTGTTAATTTTTCCATAAAAATCTCTGCTAAACAACAGCTTTTTATTGCATAAGCTATTTGTAATACAAAAAAAAAAAGAAGACATTAACAGAAGGAACAATCCAGTTGAGAAAAGGGTAAAACATTGGGGTCCTATTTGATGAATTTGTTTTATGTTGGGACACAATTGATAATGGTTATACAGGTTATGGATTAAACTTAGGATTGACCTCTATTCTAGCTGGCAACGCCAAACCTTTTCTGAGTTAGACATTGTGATCTAGATGTAAATTTTTTGGGTGTTTTTTTTTTCATTTAAAAAACATCTTTTTACCTGGAAAGAGAATTAGTAGATTGCTTAATGTTGTAAGAACTTTAGTCATGCCTGCAGGCTTCTTTGATTTGTTTGTCAAAACGGTAATTGTAGAATGCTAGCGCTTAGTTTTGTTTTGTCTTGTCAATTTATTTTGAACTTTTTTTTTATAGATCATTCACTTTTGCAATTTTGAAATCTAATTGGAAATTGGTAGTTTGCTGGTTGATTTATACTTGTTGCTACTATTTAAAGTGTTTGACTGGATGGTTACTGTTTTTAATGTTAGATGATATCAATATTTCTCGTTGTATTTTCAATTATATGTTGCACTTCTCTTTAGCACTTTTGGTTTTTTATTTTTTTTCTTGTGCTAAGTTGCTTCATCTTCATTGACTTAAATGACATTATTCTGTTGACATGTAGTCAGAGTAGTATTGATGGTTTGTTTTCCTTTGCAGCGAAGAAAGTAGTTCCAATGTACCTGATAATGAATGGAAGCCTACTCAGAGACCTGGTAAGGAACAATCTTAATCTTTCTGTTGCTATGCTTAGATTCTGTTGACTTGATTTTGAACAGACCTTGCCATTGATTGTCATTGTTATGTTTCTATGAAACTAACTGTCCCACAGAACTTGCAAGTGATGAATTTGGACAGCGACAAAAGCCTCGCAGGCAAGTTAAATTTCTAAGCTGTTGCTTTCTGTTACCCCCCTGCTACTCTCTAGGTTCCTTGATAAGGTAGCTGACTTATTTCTGTCTTTGTAGATACTCGGAGATGGATTTTAAGCAGCCAAGTACAAGCACTTAGATGAAATGGAGCGTGTTTTAATAAGCAGATAAAGGTTAAATTCTGTTCAGTCAACTTTGTATTTTGTTTGCGGTACGAAATTCTTAGACGTGATTATGTGTTGATACAGGTCTTCATTCAAGCCCTTTGTGATCTCCAGCTTTTATTCTGGAGGGCTTTGGGCCACAGTATGTCCCAGGATATTTTAGGTAACTACATTTTTAGCCTCTGGTTATTTTCTGTTTCATACTTTCATCTTCTGAACAAAAGCACAAGCACCTTACAATTATGCAAGTTAAATCATTTTTCTCTACTGAAAATGCTTTTTATTTACTCTTGATTCTTATCACCTCACAATTGCAGTTATGTAACCAACGTCTGCTCATGCTGCAGTCAATTGGAGAACATAATTGTGGCTTGACGGGTGGCATTTTCTTGTTAAAACTTGCAGTATGAATGCATTAGAGAAGATCCTGTTGGTATGTTGGTTTCTTAATGTTTGGTGAACAGACTTTTATTTATTGTGTTTTTTGGTGTTTTCAGGTTTTCTTGTGGCTTGGTTTCTTAATGAAGCTCGTGAGAATTGCATGCGGGCTTCTCAAAAAACTATATACTAAAAAAACGAAAAAAAAGAGAAGAATTATTGTGCTGAAGGTGCTTGCTCGGTGGTGACGTGAGTTTTCCTTTTACACAGTAGCTGGTATATGAGTTTTTTTTATACCTGACTTGCATGATCCTCGTTGGTCGGTCAAGTCTGGTTTTGAGGGTACCTATTTCCATCTGAGATTTCTTCGTTTAGCTCAGGACCGCCTTCCTGCTGAAATACTGCAGGTAGACATTTACTTGTTTAGTGGGACTCATACTGTGAGAACAAGTGCTTCTCTCAGCTGTGGAATGTGGCTTGTTTTTTTTTAAAAAAATTATTTTTTAAAACGTGGCTAAGATTTAAAATATTCTGTCTTTTTATCATGACAATAAAATTTATGTGCTATATCTTTCATTTATTTAATCAAGTTGCGTCTATGCCATGTTTGGATTTGGATAGAAGGCTAAAATAGTAAAACTCATTCGTTAGGGCCTACTGGTCTCAAGAAAGGTTGATGCTAACAGAACAGAAGAGCGGATCCAATGCCGTGAGTGAGTTGGGGCTGCCAAGTGCAGCAAGCACTTGAGAATCTTTGAAATATCATGTCCGACGAGATGCACGGAGGAAGAGAACGAACTTAGAACGGCACCTCCTTTAGATTCTAGAAAGTTGAAGAAGACAAGGATAAAATGCCTAGGAGAAGAGAACGAACCTAGACCGGCACCTTCTTTAGATTCTAGAAAGGTGAAGGCAAGGACAGGCTGATCCTCTTCATCTTCTACAAGGCTAGAATAGATAAAGGATAGGATAGTGATCTTCAATTTGAGGGTCTAGTCAGTGGAACCGATGAACCATGCGAGTTGGTTAGATGTGCTGGGGCAGACGGCTTATATATAGTACAGGGGAAAGAACTAGAAAGAAAGAAAAAGATA
>Ga0325410_1005177_pt1 | contig 14448 bp, 6 predicted proteins | sample PopdelMetagenome_16_FD_206182 | JGI IMG/M metagenome (GOLD analysis project Ga0325410, IMG submission 206182) | Populus deltoides microbial communities from Bellville, Georgia, United States - Xylem-PdIQD-R3 | ecosystem: Host-associated > Plants > Phyllosphere > Stem > Wood/Secondary xylem... | reverse complement strand
ATTGAAAAAAATAATTAAATTTCATAAATTATTTCAAATAAAATAAATAGCATTCAAAAGAATAAGGATCAAATTTGATAAATAAAAAAGTTGGAAAATGATGAAATTGAAAAAGAAATTTAAATTTCATAAATTATTTCAAATATAATAAATAGAAATTAAAAGAATTCAAACCAAATCTGATATATAAAAAAAGTTGAAAGATAAAAGAACTGAAAAAAATTAATTTCATAAATTATTTCAAATAAAATAAAAAATAATAAAAAGAATGAGAACCAAATATGATATATAATAGAATTTAAATTAAGAAAAGTGCAATATAAAAACAAATAACAATTAAAAAAATGAGAACCAAAGTTGATGTAAAAATAAAATAAAATAAAATTTTAAGGAATGAAATTAAAAGAAAACATAAAAAAGATTCAAAATAAAATGTATAGTAATTAAAAGATTGAAGACAAAATTAATATAAAAAATATTTTTAAATTTTTTACAACTTCTGGAAAGTGTATTATGCTCAATAAAAAAAAATTATTCTAGAAATCAAGATATTTTTTAACTGAAAAATATTTTTCGTTACAAACTTTTTTAATTGTAAACAAATATGAAAAAAATTGACAAGAATTTTCAAAAACAACTTTTCATTTTATGAAATAAAAGGGAAAATGTTTTCAATGATAATCAATTTTAATACTTATTTTTGTGATTTAGAATTAGAATTAGAATTCATGCCAATCCTTTAACATGTTAACCATATGCTACCCAAACACAACATATCAAAATCAACGATACATAATCATATAGTAGGTGGTCTAGTAGTAAGAGTTTGAGATTAAGGGGTTCGTTACCCCTGTGATCTCAGATCAAGCCTTGTGGTTGCTAATATGATGACTATTGGAGGTTTAAATGGTCATTAACTTCAGAGCCCGTGAGATTAATCAAGGTGCGTGTAAACTGGTCCGGACATCCATGTTAATAATAATAATAAAAAATCAATGATATATCTTTATTGTAAATGGAATTATATCATAGAGTGAGCCATTAATTACATCAAATTAACAGTATAGGAATTCAATTAATTGTGTATATGTTTGGATTGAATTTAGAAAAATATTCACACCCCTGTAGACAACTCTAGTAGAGTAGAGTTGGTGCACAGGAGAACATGAGAAAAAGATAGTGCTGATGTCGATCGAAGATGCAGGCCGGAGGGAGGGAGGGAGCTTAACTGTCAACATGCCGAAAGGAAGGCTGTTCATGAAAGTGCATTTAATATCAAGGCCGAGGATGCCAACAAGAGATTACAACTTCAACTGGGCAATATTGATCAGTTTATTAATAATCCTGAAAGTATAAAACAAAGAATGCATGGGGCAATCTCTTTTTAATCGGATAATGCACTAGTTTAATGAGAATAAGCAACGCAAAATTAAAGCACGAAGAAAAATGACATGGGCTATCATTTTGCGTGGTCATGGAGGGCCTGCTCCTAGCTGGCCAGTCTTGGCAACCGAAGGCTCTCCTAAGTTATCATCAATCAAGGATATTACAGATGTATATATGTGCTTAGAGCAGATCTGTATGCACCAAAGCGGAGTTGGGCTTGTTCAGCATCGCAATCATCTGGGGCGGAACAACATAGGGATCAACAAATTTACTGTCGTAGATAAAGTAATGCGCTGGGGCATCGAAGAAAATTCCAGCGATCTTGCCACATGAAAGGAAGCTTGTGGTGTCGTCCCCATCCGTAACAATACAACTAACTCTGAACCTAAAGGGAAAAAAACTGTTCTTGAAGCCAATGAATTGATTATGGAAAGGAGAGTAATCTGAATAACAAATTGCATGTTTTGTGTTCTAACCATGATGACACAAGTGCAGATTTTGTCTGTCCATGTTCAGTACAGCTAAAGCTGGTTGAGTTGCTGGAGAGTGTCTTGTTGCACTGTGGACAGCTCTCAAACCACCATCCTCGACAGGTGAATCGCATGCTCTGCATATTCAAATGAAAAGAAAAGAAAAGGCACATACAAGTTTGGAAAAATGTAACCAAAACAAAGTTGAATGCAATCTAGATAACAAGGAAAAACTATTCGAGAGAAGCAAAGAAAAACCTCATGCTGAAATGGATCCATACAAAGGATCTCTTTGATTGTCTTTCGGTTTTCATTGACTTGTTCATCAAGTGATATAACAACATGGAAAGATGGAGGGAGTTTTTGGATTTCAACTGGAAATTCACCACAGCTAATTAAAGAAAAATTAAGTTAGAGAAAACATTAATAACCCAAGAGAAAAAAAGGTATGTATTTAAAGTATTAAAAAATAAGAAATAATGACTCGCTTTGTCCTATTAGTCATGTATTAATATTTTATAATATCTTGTTTTTTGATGATAACAAAAAATGCTTGAATAAAATTAAGTTTAAACATCTTTTATATGAATATCACATCTACAAGCATATAGAATTGAATGAAGAAATCCATCAACAAGTCTAAGATGTAAAACAAGTAAAGGCTTAGCTATTAAGGATTCATTTTAGAGCTTATTGTTAAATCTTTATATCTTATTCAATAGCAAACTAAAATGAATTCACACACTTCACATTGCATGCATAAATAGGATTGATATGTATTTAATCGATTCAACTTTTACCAGGTTTGAAAATGCCAAAACTGGTTTTTAAGTTAAACCGTCGACCACTTAAGCATACCAAGTGAACCAGTCGACCACTGTCCATCCGTGATGGACACTTGGATATTTTTCAGGAATCGGTCGACCGAATGATATGGTCATTTGAATCGGTTAACCGTTTTAGGTTTCAGAGGCATTTTAACGACTAGTTTCTTTTGGAAACATATATGCACCTCTTTTTTATGCAAAATTAAGAAGATATTATAAACATACGTGATATAAAAACTATTTCAAAAGAAAAACCAACTAGAAATCATCAATCCTAACATACTCTAAGTTTTGCTAAATTAAATCTTTATATTCTAGCACAAGAGTATAAAATCTCACACTTATTACCCTTACACACCTTCAATAGTCTTAAGTGCTATTGAGTAAGCTATAAAAATTATATTTTTCAATTGTATAATTTACTCTTTGAGAGAGTGAATCTTGTTGTAAACAAATCATAATTGTAAACACATAAGAGTTTGGATAAACTCTTGGCATTGGTGAGGTATTGTCACCAAGGGAAGAATCTTGAAGAGAAGACATCTTCAAGTGATGTAATTGCTTGGTGTGAATTCATCAAGGGTATTGTATTTTTCACTTGGATTAGTAAAAGAGTAAAATACTCAAGTATGGTTAGTACCTGACATTTGAATGTAGGCTTGCTGAACCACGTTAAAAATCAAGTTTGCAATCTCTCTTTCCTTATCTTTTTACTTTAAGCACTTAAGTATATTGTTGGTTATTGTGTTATATATGCTTAATATGATTATTTGCATTATTTGACATAATTAGTGGAACACCTAATTCACCCTTTTTAGGTGGTGTTGTTGCCTTAATATTAGAACAACATATCTGGGTTGAAATACTAGAGTGAAGCAGCAGTTCTAGTTAGATTTTGCTTCGCTTGCAAAGGAAGTTGAACAATAAAAGTAAAGAGGAAATGAAGCTTCTATAAACAAAAATGAAAAAAAAAAGTTAATGTCAAACCAGTGTTAAAAAGGTAGTAAAGCAAACCTCAAAATTTTATGACATGAAATCTAGCAAAAACAGCGATGATTGAAGACTCATGCATGCTTACAACAATGTCATCAAAGCTTCTAGCAACATCACCCCACATAGTGATACAAAGTTACTCCCCTCCAAATTAGAACAAAAAATGTTAAAGACATGTGAATTAATATAATTGAAAATCTAGAAATATAGTAATATTGACCTTCTATTTTAAAGGATAAACTCCCTCTTATCTTCAAGCCCTTGGCCATGAAATAGAACTTTTTTGATTGATTGGATTGCTGTGAGCCTACCGAGGACATCTACAAAAAATTTATCTTGTAAGTCGTGAGAAAGAGTATATGTTAAATCCTTATACAATGAATAGGAAAAGCAATTGAAATGAATACATGCTAGGATCCTTGATCCCTTTCTTTTAGCTAGAACATGTGAAAAATCAGTTAGATTAAAGAACTATTGTGGCACAGTAGGTGTGATAGAAGCAAGTTGAGTTACTTTGGTGTAAGATTCCATGTAAAACCTCGAGAATAAAAATGAAAAAAGAGGATTTATAATTATAATAATAAATATAATAATAATTCATTTTTTTTTATTATTATTATGAAAGGTATGAGAGGTGTGGCTCAAATTGTGAAAAAGATTAGAAATGGGGTCACAGTGAAATTAAGAAGAAATGGGGCTATAAATACCTTATTTCTTCTCCTTGTAAAACGGTAGCATATACAATAAGGAAGGGGGATTTTCAGATTTATTCTATAAAAAATTTAAGAGAGAAACACCAAAACCTAGCAAATTTTACAAATTTTAGACAAGTGGTAGGAGGAAGACACCATTTAACAAGAGAAATTACAAGAATCAAGTATGGTAATTGTGAGGAGAAGGAGGTGGGTGGCCGACTACACAAGAGGAAAAGAGCAAAAAAATCTTCAATTAATTGAGAAGTGAAGTTTAGATTACCCTCAAGTAAAGAGTACGAAACTCAATCTCTTACGAATTAAGTTCAATTTGGCTTGAAATTGTGTAATTTTTCTTGAATTGAGAATTAGGGTTCTCAAACACAAATTAGAGGAAATGCAAGATTGTCTAAAATTAGACCAATTAGAGTGTTGTAAATTACCTTGGATGTGAAATTGTGTAATTACAAAAAAAAAGAAGGTTCAAAGTGGCCGGCCACTAGAGGGAAAATTAGAGGAGAAGAACTTATGATTTTTCTTATTTAGTTATGATGTGTTGTTGCAATGTGAATGATAACTAGAAAAGAAAAATTTATCACATAAGAAGAAGAAGGAACCCTTCGTTCCTTTGGGTCAAGTTTGGCCAAGGTGAGAATTGGTAGGGGGAGGGGGAGTTTTGAGATTTCGTATGAAAATTAGGAGTGATTTAGGTGTAATGGAAAGTTTCTAACAAAGGAAAATAAGATAACTTGATGTTATGGGAGTTGTGTAAATCAGTTTCGTACGTCATGAGGGGTGGAAAGGAGTTATGGGCCACACGTATGGCCTATAAAGTGTTTTTTAGGATAGTTGTGAAATGTAGGAAATTGTGGATGCAAAAATGTGTATGTGTTTTTAAAGTGGTTTTAAACCATCCTAAAAAAAAAAGAGAGAAGAAGAAGACAAAATTAGTGTAAATGATCATGGGAGGTCATATTTAGAAGGGTTGCCATGCTTACAACGGTAGGATTAACTATCTTGAGAAAGAAAAGGGGAATGATGATAATTGGAGATGCATTTAATCCATTGACGAAAAACTAGGCAGATTCTTTGCCTAGATTTTCGAGAGGATTCGGGCTTGAAGATTATAAAACTCAAGGAGGGTTTCTTCATAGAAGTTGTAGCTTGGGGTGTTAGTTTTTTGAAAAATTTAACCCCACTTAATTTGGAGCTTTGAAACTTCATATATAGATAAAAATTAGAGGGGAGGTCGATCTGCCACCCCTGTTGGCAGATTCAGCCAAGTGGACAAAACGGTGAAATCTAGCCATATTAAGGGTGGAATTCATTTTCCCTCCCTATGTAAAATGTGTAGCATCATGTCCTGACTTTCAAAAAGAAATAAACTATATTTGAAATTGAAATTGTGATGTTCGTTATGACTGCTAATGAATTGAAATCCTAAAGGATAATAATGGGAATGTAAATGTGAAAATTATGGTAAAAGAGAAATGAGTATTGTCGCCATTACTGTTATTATGTTGTGAAATGTGATTTAGTATGGAATAATGATGGGTACTTATGAATTCAGGAGGAACTATAGGAGAAGTACAACAATAATAAGGGAGCACGAGCCAAGCTTCTGTAGCAGGTATGTATTCTATATTCATACCATTTTTAAATAAGGAGAATCTTAGTAACCTATTTAATTGATGAATCTTGTGCTTATGTATGAAACTGAAGGAAAAAAGGATGAAAATGAAACAAATAGGGAATGTGAATTGGATTTGAGTTATGGGTCAAAATTGATGACGAGTAATGGTAGTAAGGAAAAATTCATAAAAATAAATCACTTCTTGGATTTGATTAGCCAATCCCAAACAGGGGAGGCTAATGATGTTAGTAAGTTTTACTAACATCAACATGACCATTATGGAGGATTGAGGAATATGGAACTTGATTAGCTATTTGGATTAAGAATAGTTAATGGTATCGATGGGTAACGTCGGTATCGATAAACTCATAGAACTTGATTATCTTTTCTAAGGTGAAAGCTAATGATGTCAAAAGTCCTTGGCATCGACATTCTCGAAAATATCTTAAGGTATTTATGGAACACTAATTAACTATTTCGGATTGGAAATAGTTAATGACATCGACAAGTTACATTGATATCAACATTTTCAAGGATTTGATTAGTCAATGCTGGTAGAGGCGACTAATGACACTAATAAAAGTCATTAGTGTCGGCATTGACCTCCTTATATTTGGGAAGAGGCGACATAATTGGTATTTCAAAAAAGAAAAAGAAAAGGGGGAAATAAGATTGATAATAATTACAAATAGGAATGTTGAACAATTCCAAAAATGATAAATGGAGACGGAACAAAAGAAAATTCAATGAGAATTTCAAGAAACTATGATTGTGCACCTTTGAGCATATGTTTATATTTATATGTATACGTGTTATGTGATTTCCTTTCTCTAATATATTTCTTTTAACATAATTGCCTTGAACATTATGTAATTGTAGGACCATCATATTCATGCCAGGAGTAACATTTTAGGTCCTCTAATCTTCTTTTGTATAATCTAGAAAATAAATGAATATTTGTAAACCCCGGAAAAAATAAAAGTTGCTTAAATTACAAACTAACTACATGAGAAACAAAAATGAAGAAATTCATGCATGGGTCAAATAAAAACAGGAATTTAGAATTTTTTGGATATAAATTTCCGGGCGAAATAATTCGAGATATTATAAATTAACCTGGTAATGTTGAGGGTTAGATTTAATTGAAGAAAATAAACTAAACTAAAAGTTGTGGAGTGAAATTATAAGAAATGAAAAGACGTATAACTTAATTATAAGAATAAAAAGATGTGAGGGGAGGGGGGCAAAAATAATACACTTAAAGAAAATAGAGTCTAAGTGCAAATAAGAGAAATTATTGAGTATAAATACTCCTCTCCTCATCAAAAATCTGCAGCAACTATAAGGAAATAAAAGAAGGAGTTTTTGTATCCATTATTGCAAATCAAGAGAGAAACCAAAATTTCAAGAAACCATCCAAGATTAAGGGTTTATAGATAGAATAAACACTTGGGGGCAAGGAATTAACAAGAAAAATTTGAACAAAAGAGGGAGGGTAATGTCGGCTATCCATAGGAAAAAGAGGGGTCGAAAATCTTCAACTGGTTGAAGATTGAAACCTTGATTCTTATCGGGTAAGATGTTCTAATCATGGTCCTATAAGTCGTTTCAAATTCAATTATGAATTGATGCCTTGATGTTGAATTAGAGATTATAGTTCTCAGACTTGAATTGGAAAAAATGTAATAGATGTTAAAATTAAGTTAATTCATGTGTTGTATATGATTGAGGGCATGAAACCATGATAATTTACCCAGAAAATGTAATTTGTGAATGTTATATGTGAATGGAAGGGGTGACGAATCTGGACAGGCTTTTCTCTTGATTTTCGATTAGATTTCGGGTAAGAGGATGAAGAAATTAGGATCAGGTTCCTTCATAGAAATTGTAGTTTTGGATGTTGACTAACTAAGAAAATTGGTCTTGCTCAATTTGGAGCTATAGAACTTCAGTTATGGGTTACCAACCGAGACTGGATCATGACAAACCTTGTAGGCTAGTAGGTCTGATTCGTTGATGAGCAATTTTAACTATCTTGAGGGTAGAACTGGGTTCTCCTTCCTCAGAGGACTTGTAGCCACGTGTCTTAGCTTTCCAATACGACCAACCTCGCTTGAAACGAAGTCCTAGAACTCCGGATATAGTTAAAAATTTGAGAAGAGGTCGGAATGCGACCTCTGCAGACAGTAACAATTCAAGACAGTAACGGTTGGACAATAACAGTCTAATGTCTAGATAGTAACAGCTCAAGACAATAACAGTATAAGTTTAGACAATAACGGTTCCATACAGTAATAGTTCAAGACATTAACAGTTCAAAACAATAGCATTTGGACAGTAATAGTTTAATGTCTATACAGTAAGGGTTCAATACAGTAACAATTCAAGACAGTAACGGTTGGATAGTAACAGTCTAAGGTCTAGACAATAACAGTTGGACAATAATAGTTTAAATATAAAGAAAGGAATGATAACTATGGCTGGACAAGAATGATAAATTAATGGGTGTAATGAGAAAAATGTAAAATATAAAGAAAAAATGATTGAAAGAAAGACTTATTAGCTGTTAATATGATTATTATAAAACATATCATTGAATGAGAAAAATTTATGAGATAAGCTTGTGCTTTCAAGAGGGACCACAGACTTGGTGCAACAACAGCAGCAGGGGAGCACGAGTAAAGCTTCTATTGCAGGTAGGTGATCCTCACTAAAATTTTTAGTTAAATTCAAGAATTAAATATTTTAATAATATGAGATGTGAATTTGCAAACGTTGGATATTATGTGAAAGGATGGAAATTGGTGTAATGATGTTATTTCGGATAGTATCTTGAATGTATGTGTGTTCAAGGTGAACTACCCTTGTGTGCATCGCCAAGTGTTGGGAGTACCACTGACAAAGAAAATATGAGAAGTGTAATATGTGTTTCGACCAGCATACATTTAGTGTATGTTAGGATCCCGGGCAAGGGGATCACCATGTTTTTTATTAGCATACATTTAATGAATGTTAGGATCCCGGGAAAGGGGACCACCGTAATTTTTGACTAGCATACATTTAGTGTATGTTAGAATCCCGGTGTAAGGGGATCACTGTAAATTTTGACCAGCATACATTTAATATATGTTAGGATCCCGGGTAAGGGGATCTCCATATGTTAATGCTAATGGGATGATGATGATGCCGATGAAATTGGTATTAGTAATGTGTGGGTGAGACAGTTGCAGTTGATTTTAATGGAATCTTGAATGGAAGTTAGAAATGAGAGATGAAACAATTTTCAGTATATGAATGAGAAGGAGTTCTAATGGAAACGAATAGGGAAAAGGAATATAATAAGAATACATATCTACTTTTTTAAAATTATTAAAAATTTGTGGTACTGTACCTATTGTGATATTCATATTTCAATAATATATATTTTGTTTCAAGACCATCACATGCACAACAAGAGTAGATGTTAGCTTTTATTCACTTTTTGTTATGTAGTCTAGGTTAGATGACCTTACATTTTGTAAACATGGAAACATTTATATATCTTAATTTGTATAATTAATGTTTAAACTTGATTAGATGAACTTAACTTTATAGTTTATATAACCATGTTCCATGTATGCGTATTTATATCTTTTATCCATCCATAATGATATTTGTTATATAATGTATATCATAAATATTATGGTTGATATGTATTATGATGTTTGTGGGATTGAGACTCAGGATGATTGGGTCGTGATTGAGTTAGGAGATACGGGTTATTAGAGGTGTAAACATGTTAAATGTCGATAACTTGAGACTTTCTGGTATAGGGGAAATCCCGTCGAAATTTTGGTAGACTTTAATATGAACACCATATATATATGTGTGTGTGTGTGTGTGTATATATATATATTAATTACTCTATTTTTCGGTTGACATGAGATTGTTGTTTTTATCCCGGATATGAAGATGTTACAATATTAATGTATTTTGTCTTAATGAATTATATGATTTGAAATGTAATAATACTTTGTATGTTTATTGTCGGAAGTAAATTGTACTACTTATACTTGTAAACTTAATGTTCGTTCACTTTTGTTTGTTTATGAATCAATGCATGTCTAGTGTAGAAGAAAAAAAATTGAAAAAATGAAATAATATGCTTGTGCCTATGAATAATTTTTTGTTGAGACTCACAATGATGGTGATATGGTTGAGAAATGAGTTTAAGATTTGTGCAGGGTAAATTATCGATAATTTGGGACCTTTCAAATCCCAATATGAAAGAGACTCTACCAAAATTTCAGTAAAAGTTTTGATAATTTCTAGTTATGTTTATTTTTTTTTAAAAAAATTCCTCATAAATTTCCTCATATGATTGATATGTTTAATTCTAGAAGCGGGAATGTTACATTCTAGGTCTATAATCACTTCATGGTATGCTAAAATGTTGGCATATCGATTCTCATATGTAAAAGCCCTTAACCTCGATGAAATCACCTTCAATTATGTTCAAACCAAAATATGTTGCATCCTTAGCCTTGGATGATCCTTGTATTGCCCTCTTTTATTGTGAAAAAAAAAGAAGAAGACAGGATTTGATGAATTGTTAAGAGGTTGGTCATTTGTTTAATATAGGCTAAACTTATGATCAACTGAAAATGTAACTAACGATAAATAAAGGGTAAAAGTATGCTAAATCAAGATTTTTTAAAGGTTTTATTAAAGTCAGCACATTTAGAATAATTTAATGGGAATCTAAATAGATTATTACAATTCTAAAAACATCATTCATAACATAAGGCCTGAATGTAGTAATCTAATGTTAGGAACCACCTCAAATCAAGAGAAAAAAAAAAAAATAGTGTAGTAAAGTTACAATAACCTAGCTAGTTGTCAAAGAAAAGACAGTTGAAGCTAGTTGTTTGCTCGTTTTATTTTGGCACCCAAACATGGCATGCCCTAGCTAAGATCAATGAATAAAAGTGATACTTCTAAATGCTTTTCAAAGGAATTTTAATCAATCTGCACAACCAGAAAAGATGTCAGGTGTATTATAAGTTAAAAACAAATTATTAATGTACAAAGATTCATCTATGAAGGCAATAAAATATGACAAATGATCATAGGATGGTCAATTAATATCTACATGGACTGCGAGGCAAAAAAATAGTAAACGGAAAGCATAATAAAACAGGAAAAATTAGTGTAAGCTAAGTGAAAAATGACCTTTTTGGGAATGCACTTATGATATATATCCATATAAACAACGTTCTTGGCGCAATCGATTTGATTTCCTTCGTTGTCGCAAGATATGATATTCAACCTGTTTTTTAGATGCAACTCTTGAGAGAGCAACATATAACTGACCATTCGGCAAGCTGTATGATGATAACTCTTAGGGTAAAGATTTTATCCCTGATGTTGTTTCCTGTCATTCTTCGAGCCTTGATGACTCATTCGGCAAGCTGTGTGATGATATAAGCCTTGTTCCATTACATAGAGCTACAACTGGGTTAAGGTTCCTATGCAACATAACTGGTGTCCCTAATTTCAAAGCAAGAGCGTGTGAAGGGACACCATTGAATTCAAGCTGATTTATAAACTCAATTGGATATAATAATTCTGTGTTGTTTCCATGACCAAAAGATGCTTCAACAGAATTTGTGTTGAGATAAATCTCCAGATGACCCTGTGTGATATTAAAAGTGAAATCATTAATCTCAGAAACAATGATGTTCTTAGGTGTAACTATCGCCCTTTCTTTGAAATAAGATGGGTCAACTTGAGGTCGCTCAATGTTAGGATAGATGCATGAAACCATAGATGCAACTGGGTCATTGAAACCTTGGAGTTGCAGTTCATATGGAATTCTAACCAAAACAGCATCTTGGTCATCTAAAAATGGCAACTCACAAATGTCTCTATTGCCAATTTTAAGAATCCATTCAACAAAATGTCCAGTTTCTTCAATTTCATCAGAATTAAGCCCATTAGTTGATAGTCTTATATTTTGTTTAAGCATAACAATTGTAAACTTAGGCTAAAGCAACGAGAAACTTAAAGAAGCATTTATAATCTCCTCCTTTGTTCCACCAAAGATAACGAGAATAATCTGACAAAAATGTCCACCTGATAAGACTGATTTCCCACCGAAAAGTTCATCCTGGCACCTTCCATCAACATCCTTCAGCACATCACATAATGACCGATCCAATGCTTCGAAAGAGAATCGATTATTCATTGGAGCCACATCTCATACAGTAAGGGATGTGATGAGGGAATAAACGAATTGTGAAGAATCTAACAGAATGAGGGAGACAGGGAGAGAATTTAGGACTGCAGGGGAAAGGACAAAATAATATTTCCTTCTATATTTCATGTTTTTTGGCTTGTTACAACCGCCTCCTTTTATAGGCATGATGGAAGGCGAGAATAAGTTCTCGTCCCTTCTTGATTACAGTTTATATAAACGGTGCGTATTAAAGATAAAAGCGGTGCGTATTGGGTGTAGCTAAAACGGTGCGTGTGGTTGTAACGGTTATTTAATTTGCAATGACATATTTGGCACCGAAACATGTACTCTTAATTGGTATTCAGTATCATCACACATCCATCGCTAGAATTGATTAAGGAGACCATCTGGATCAACAACCTCGTAGTAAAGAATTATGCTAACAAATAGCTGTCTTAGTTGTGAAGACGATTTTTTACAATAACCTCTGAAAAAACCTCATTCCGTTCTTTATCATCCCCTAGAAGGCCCAAAGCTTTACAGGCAAGCTAAAAAGGTTGATAGATTGTCCTAGAAATACTACGTAGGTCCTCAAAGCTTGTTGCTCTGGGAACATGGATCAGGAACATCCTAACATAATACAATTCACTGGCAGCAGGATGAACACATGTAACACAATCAAGGTATAAACCTCGTGTCCTAGCTAGCTAGGTTACCCATTCCTTCTGCCTAGCCTCCTAGACATATTTATTAGGGAATTGTGAATAATAAAGACTCTAAGCTTCAACATCTTTTCTATTTTGTTTAAACCATTATGTAAGCATTGTTTTATTAATTCTTGGTTTTCTAGGAATTGATGAGAGGGAATCATCTAACCTGATGTTGCAATGGCAAATGTATTTGAAGCAAGTATATAAATCTTTTTTTTTCTTAATCTCTCTCTTGATCTCAGACCAAATATTGACATTGTAGATGAATGTTATAAAAAGGTCTGGATTGCTATAATAACAGTATATGGTCGTCATGGCATCTTGATAATTACTCATCATGTATCGTGAGCTTCCAGTCAAAGAAGATGGGATCAGGATAGCCTTCCCAGTTCTTTAAGAATAGCTTCTTGGATTCCTCCGTAAGCTTCGTCGCTCCTAAGATTATCTTGGTTTGAATGAATATAATCAAATTTATTCATGGGCCTAGACGATTGTGAAGACTAGTCATTGTGAAGACTTTCAATAAGAAAAAGCTGTATAATTAAATGGTGGAAAAAAATCTTTATATAGGAAAAAGATATATAACAAAATTTATTCATGGGCCTAGACGATTTATTGATTGATCCTTCACCAAAATTGAGAAAAATACAGGTGCGATGATGAGCTGAACAAAACAAATAAGGATACGAGTAACAACCACAAAATATTTAACGATTGTTGAAGCTAATAACCAAAAGTGTAATGGCAAGTATCTGAGGGCCGCACCAAAAAAAGGTTAGAGTTCCTAAAAATGCCACGAACTGTTAAGATAAGAATGACCAATTTAAAATTAAAAAGCTGCACAGGTTACATAATCTGCGAGGATGAATCCAAAGGTCAGACCGAAAAAGAAATAAAAATGAAAGAAAGGGTGAGCACCTGATATTGTAATAAGAAAAGAAGCCGATTGCAATGTGAGCAGAACCGAAGAAGGAACCACCCAAAAGAGCCTTGTAAGATGCTTGAAGGAATACAATGCCACGCACCCCTGCAAAACCTCCAAATGAGACAGCAAGCAAGGTCTAAGAGTTATAACACAAGGCATTTTTAATAAAAAATTGTCAAAGCAAAATATGTATACACACACACAAATAAAACACCCATAATAGATAAATCAATGGCAAGCAAACAGCCTCAGCAATTACACCAGTAAAGAAGCACCAATCGACATGTTAAAAAAAACCAAGTCAATAGCAAAAGAGCATGAAAGTCAAGAACAAAAGAAGCACAGGTGCCTCTGTAAAATATGCAATGAGGCAGCAACCAAGTCAGTTTTTAAAAGATATAATGAGCCACAAAGCTGATTCCATCTTTGAAATGAACAACCAGAATCTTTAAGGAGAAAGCCTAAGGAGTTTCGACAAAGAAAAATTCCTCCCCCAATGAAAACTGGCAGCATTGAAAGGAAGGCAACCATATAAATTTTAAAGGGCAAGCATACATCCAATCCAAAATGACCAGCATGAAAAAGAGAGAACATG
>Ga0325410_1005173_pt1 | contig 14454 bp, 8 predicted proteins | sample PopdelMetagenome_16_FD_206182 | JGI IMG/M metagenome (GOLD analysis project Ga0325410, IMG submission 206182) | Populus deltoides microbial communities from Bellville, Georgia, United States - Xylem-PdIQD-R3 | ecosystem: Host-associated > Plants > Phyllosphere > Stem > Wood/Secondary xylem... | reverse complement strand
ATTAAACAAGTACAAACGTTAACAAAATACATATACTAAAACAATAAAATTCACAATTAAATATTAAAACTAAAAAGGATAGATTTACTTAAAAAAAATGATAAAATCTACAAGAAACGGATATTGTGACCACGTACAAGATATAAGAAACTTGAGTGCTCGTGTTGAGAATAGTGGAGAGTTTGGGATGGGTGTTTGGCTGCAGTTTGGGAGGGGAGAGGTGGGATGAGAAAGAAGAAGAAGGAGAAACAGAGGAAGAGAGTGTCGGCAGATATAATGGTTTTTTCCGACGGCATCACCGACGGACGTATTCCGTCGGTGAAAGCGCCACGTCACTGTACGACTATCTCAGTTTGAATCCCTCGGTAATGTCCGTCGGTAAAATCGCCTAACGTCACCATGCCGTTGCATATTTCCAGACGAACTGTATACTCCGTCGGTATATACCGATGAAATATTTCCGTCGGTAATTCCGTTGCTTTTCTCCGGTGTTCTGGTAGTGAGACTTATTTGTACTGTTGACATTAAAATGATGATTTTATTGTTATTAACAAAAACAATTGGTATGGTTATCCGGAGTAATTCAATATTTTTATATATATTTTTCAAGGTATTCTTAGAAGGCTCATGTGGATAATGAGTTTTTATATGGTGTTCACGATTTGTTTTTTTAATTTTTTTCTTGATTTTTGCACTTAGTTATTCAATTTTTCATAATGGTATTTTAATTTTTTTTATTTCATTCTTTTTTTATTATTTATTTTATTTGAAGTTATTTATAAATTTTTTTTAATTTTATAATTTTTTTATTTGTCAGATTCAGTACCTATTTTTTTTATTTAGGATAATATCTATTTTTTTTTTACAATTTCATTCTTCAATTGTTTTCTATCAGATTTGATCCTAACTCTTTTGATTTTTTTTTTTTGCTTTGGTAAATATGAAAAACTAATTTTTTTTCTTATGATTTTATTTTTCAACATTAAATTGATTGCAAATTGAGCTTCTTGATTGAGCTACAGTCTAGAATTTGACGGGTTGCGAGTTTCGGTGATTAACCCAGGTTTCAGAGATTTTTTTTTTAAACTTATGTTTTTATAGTTTCATACTTTAACATTTATTTAATTGGAAATTTGACTCTATTTTTTTTTACTCTGATGACCAATGCGACGTCTTTCATTGTCTATGTACAGATTTTCACAGTAGCATTAGAATCGTCTCGACGAGTGTTTTTTGGGTGGTGGGGCGTTGTCATGACAGAACGACGATAAGTCTTCAATGAGTTTTACTTTTTTTTTTTTTTGTGAGAATGATATTGCCAACTTATTTTTTATAGTTAATTATTTTTATTTTTTTTACTTTATTCACCATCAATGTTTTTTTTAATTATATTATTAAATCAACAGATTTTATTAAAAATAATCAAAGTGAATAACATTAGTCATAGATTTTTTTTTTCTTTAAAAACGCTGGTATTGCTTGCACATATATTTTATTTTTACATTAAAAAAATTTAAATCACTTGTCAATGAGTTTTCTATTACGATATAAACTACAAACTTCAACGCTGACACTTGAGAGCTTTCCATCCCTCAAATTCCATGAAATCCAAAACTACTGTAATGACCTAAATTCTACTTCCAGTCTATCATCATCACCATCTAGCATTTCCTACATGTTCATAACTTTGTGTACCCTTGGTGTCATTTAAGCCAAACAACGTACATTAACTAACAATCACCGAACTTTCTTACAAAAATAAACAGAGAAAAACCAACCCTTAAAGGGATTCCAATCTGAGGAGTGGCAAGACCAACACAAGGAGCCATGAACACTTAACCATTTCATCAATTATCTTTTGTATCTTATCCGACCTAATGTCCTTAGGGTCACAGCTATATATATCAGCCAAGTTGGTTTTCTTCCTGTCTCCCAGACCCAGAAGCTAGCCAACCGGAGCAGCAAAAAGAAACGAAGAAAAACATAATAGTTAGGACGAGTACTCCAAGGTCTTAACCATTATTCAAAACACAGATCTTCATCAAATATCTTTTGTATCTTTTCCGACCTAATGTCAAAATTTTAGCATGTGTTATTTTTATTTTTATATTAAAAGATAAAATAAAATTGAAATAAATGACATGGAAAATAAATGAACCTTTATATATTTTTTGGCCAATGAAAAGTTGACACATGAGATGAGATATTCAAAATATCTTGTTATAAATGCAAGATCTCATCAATAAAAATCAACTAATAAAATAATATCACGTGACATTGAAAAAAGAACACGAGAGCCCCTATAAACCTCTATAAATAGAGTGTCTTACCTTAGAAAAAAAAAAAGAATTTTTGGAGATACAAATTTTCTTCAAGGCAAGCTTTTTAAGCAAGGAAGTTCTTTCTTCAAGTAAGGAAACTTTCTTAAAAGTTCTCAAACCTTCTTCATCTACCCTTGAAGTCTACAAAGAATGAAGCTTTATCAGATTAAGCCTATACGTCCCATTAGAGTTCTTCAACAACACTTTGAATACAAATCAAATGTACTCTTCAAAATATCACATCATCAAATCTCGCTTCGCAATACATGCCTAAATTCAAGTTCTTGCAAAGCATAAATCTTGGCTTGACTTCATCAATAAATCAAGTCATCATATATTAAATTCACGGGAAGAAACAAATGATTGTCTTATTCTTTTGACGGAATATTTTAGATAGAGATTGCACCTGATCATATATATTTAATAAAATCATATATTTGTATACATGTGCTTGGTTAATTTCAAGTACTTAAAATTGTGTCTACAAATTTGAAGTGACTCGTTGGGGACATCTGTACCTCTCATCTCATCCCATTAAGAAAGAATTTTCAACGAACTCTCAATGGCATCTGGGAGCAATATGATCACCATTGTTGCTTCCAAAAGCAACAAGGCTACTGATTCAAGTCGCCAACATATCATTAAAGATTTTTCAACTCCGTCATTGAAAACAAAATCCACCACTGGGTTGTATGCACAAACTAAGTCGACTCTCAAGCCGACATCAACTTCAGATGCAAGAGGGGAATAAGAGCTCCCTCTAAAGCTGAAACCACAAGTAATTCCACTACAAAAGTCAAGTGGGGCGTGTGGAATTTTCTTTGGCACTCAAGGTGACTTCGACAATTCACCTATAGAAACTTTTCCATACCAATCACCAAGTAAGACTTTGGGTTTTGGCACCATGTCAGTGATGATGAACAGGACTACCTCTTTAGAGGATCAAGTGGCTAACTTGACAAAACTCGTCGAGGGGCTTTCGACTTCACTCAAGATAAAAGACCACGAGATAACAAAGTTGATGAACAAACTTGAGAGCATGAACGAAGGAAGCAAAACCTCGGCTACCAAGGCTTTTCAAGTAGATCAATTAGATGTCATTGAGGATTCTACCATCAGAGTTGCAAGGAATACACACAGTATTACTGATGACATCTTCACCACAAATCAACTGAAAGAACTTATCAAGGAAGCCATCATAAACTAAGTAGATCAATTAGATGTCATTGAGGATTCTATAATTTAAATTTTTTTATTTTTTTATTTGATTTAAATTAATATGTTTTTGATGTTTTTAAATTATTTTGCTACACTAATATCAAAAATAATATTTTAAAAATTTTAAAAAAATATTATTTTAATATATTTTTAAATAAAAAATATTTTCAAAAACAATTATAATCACACTTTCAAATAGGCTGTTCAATGGGGTTTGCTTGCAAAATATTACTATGAGCCCTAGAGGGTAGGACTCGCTGGAACAAAATCAGCAAGGGTATAAATACAAAAATAAATAAATAAAAATTACAAGGACATATACCTTTCTTGTCACCAATGCTTTAGGAGATTATACAAAGATGATTAGCGACTTTTTTCGCTGTTGCTATCTGAACTAGAGATTGGGTTCCAAGCCATACTCAAAGGAGCAAGCTAACGCACTTCATAAAAAAAAGACATTATGCACGAGTTCAACAAGAAATTGGATACCTGTTAGAATTGATGCAGGCGACACGAGGAAAATACGGGTAGTCGCTAGCAAGGTCATTTATTAGATGAAAGGTTGTGTGACGATGCTGCGCTATAGTGAAGAAAAAGAAAGAAAGAAAGAAAGAAAAGGAGCCCTCGATCACCATCGACACAAGACAAGCTGAGAATTAGCAGACGCCCTCTGTAATTACTTGTAGTAAACAATAGTTGAATGGGGCTGGACAGTAGCTCGCATCCCTGTAATAACAGTAGCTGTGGTGGGATGACCTGATTCGAAATATTATTTATATACTCGGATTATCATAGAAAATAAAGGATAATTCAAACCATTAAAAGATTAAATTTAACATATGTTTTAGTTCAAATTTATATAAATATTTAATTGAGATTTATTAATTAAATTTTATTTGTTGGTTTTAATTTAATTATTGTTCGAATATTTTATTTAATAGGCTTAATTGCTTCTTCTACTTAGAGTTTTAGTATTTATATTCTACTTTTTAAATGTTATGAAGTTTTGATAATTAATTAAAAATATTGCAGAGTTACACATTTCCAATCATTTTTTTTTTCTTTTAATTCTTAGCTTTTTTTTCTCTCTAAAAGTTTATTTATGTTTTCATTATCCCGCATCATGTTGTTGATTAGTTGAATGGAAATATGCAGGAACTCACCAACATCTCTATCGGGCTTAATCAAGTCTCTTTCAATATCAAGCTCGCGCCATCCATCATGCAGTTGCAGGCATAATATCATCCAAAGCATGACTTCAGTATGTTGGGCCTGAGTTGGATGCAATGAAAGCTGTTGCTGATGCTCATGCTAAACAAAAGGTCTCTGAGACTGCACTACGGGATTTTAAGGCCCAGCTAGAAGAAGACCCAATCTTTCATAGGCATCTATCATATCCCCATATGACATTTTATTACAGCAAAACTTCTGCAGGTTGATTGAGCTATTCTCAAGGGTTGAGATTGCTCACATCGCTGACCTGATTGAACTGCCCATAGATCACGCTTCAAAGTTGGAGAAGAATCAAATGCATTAGAAAATGTTGACAAAGATCGGTCTTCGACGGATCTGTTTTGTGAGAAGAAGGTTTTTGATCAGTCTTCGGCTGATTTGCAGGCAGCTCTAGTGATAGTGGAAGTGACAAGGATAGCGAGGGTGACAACAATGATAGTGGGAGTGACATTGGAAGTCGCGGCAGAAGCAGGAGCAGAAGTAGAAGCCTAGTAAGAAGTGGGATTGGGAATGGCAGTGATAGTGAAAGCGATGCTTTTTTTCCAACAATGAGGGTTCTGATAAGGATGTTGATATCATGACAAGTGATGATGATAAAGAACCCCAGCATAAGTTGCAGGCCTCTGAACCAGGATTATCAGCATCACCTGATCCATGGAGGTGTGTGCCGAATGGGACCGATGAGAAGTTTAATGGCAATGGATTTGATGCAGTTGACATTGAGGGTCACACCTCCGCTCTAGTTGACATTGATGGTGCCATAAATCTGATGCTATTGACATTGATAAAGACTTGGCTGGTGATGAAAAGGACATTGAAATAGCTGCAAGTGATGGTTTGGCCTCCAGTGAAGGTGAAGAACTTGTGCAAGGAACAAAATCCATTTTTCCTGATCATGATATAATTCAAGAGCGCCAAATATTCAGAGGAAAATTATTTGACGATAATGATAACCTGTTAGGGACAGCTTTAGGCATGAGCAGTTTGATAGCTCAGAGAAGTCACCCGTGTTAACAACCTATCACACCTATCGCAGCTTGGCACTGCTGGCACTGCCAACAATTATGAGAGTCAATGGAGAAATAAGGATACACGAGATCTCTTGGAGAAAAAAGGGTGGAGACTCTCACAATCTAGCCTCAATTACTGGATAGAGGTTGAGTGGTCTTGGAGCTCTAACGGCAATATATTCAAACCAAGATGACAATCCAATCAAGTCTATAAATTCGTCAAGTTCAAACTTACAGTAACTCTGCATGGTAGTTCAGCAAATTTACAGGGATTCTCTGCTATCAAGTTCTCTATTTTCAAGCTATCATCGTAACAAACTCCTCTGCCATGAAGCTGTCATCACAACAAATCAGTACTGTCATTTTCCAGATTTCATGGGATTTCCCTTTTATTTTACAGCTGAATCATTGTATTTTATTAGTTTAAATACTTCACTTGTATAGCCTAGTAGTTCATGTAGAAAAAATAAGAACAGAAACTGAATATTCATTTGCAAAACACTCGGTCAGCTCAGCTTATTTTTTTCTTTAACCCGCACAAGTTAAAAAAAAGAAGAAGAAAGCCATACATACCTGCCAAGACTGTTGGTGATGCTGGACCGCAAGGCGGAGGCTGCACTACTAGTAGAGGAGTAGAAGGACTACTAGATGGAGGTTGTATTGTTAATAAAAAAGCAGAAGGAAGGACTGCGTGGTTGGTGACAAAAAGAAAGGCAATGTAGTGTTCTTTTGTAGCCACACCAGAGAGCCTTTCCTGATTACAAAAAAAGAAGAAAAACAAATCCTTCTACTCTATGACAATAAGATTAGTTTGCTATGTCTTTTCCTCTTCTGAAACAGGCGCACAAGGGGGTTAAGTTTTCTTTCCTGTTCAAGGCATAATGACCACGAAAATAAAAGGGAACAATTCCTATTTTGTGATAGAAAGGTCAGCTGCGACAACAAATGTGAACGACTCCAATTTTGTGATAGAAAGGTCGGCTCTGCAAACAAAAGGGAGCATGGAGAGGACAAAATCTTTCCTGCAAGCTAATCTAAGCCTTTGGCTTTATCTCGTGATCAAGACGGTTATGCAAGTGGATGATCCTTCATGCTTTCTATTTGTTTTTCTTTCCATGAAACAAATACAGCCTGTGCTAGTGTGAAACCAAATTCGATAGAGCTGCATTCACAATTGCTTCAACGGCAGCAAAGGGGGGAATGTTTCACTTGTTCCGGGAAGGGATTGCGTGGACTGATAATGAAACTGAAACTGTTGAGAGAGGGCATCTTGACTCGCATCTATGCTCCCATGGTTATTGGCCATGGACTTACGGAATCTGATGCAAGCCTGATCGCATATGTTTTTTTTTTTTTTCTCATCACACAAAGTGTGGGCTTACTTTACAGTAAGCAGCATTGATAATACAAAATATATAATGAATAAAATTCATAGTTTGTGCACAGCATGAATGAAATTCTATTGTCTTGAAGTGGTTTTGACGAGGTAGAGCTCAATAGCTATGTCTCATCCATGCAAACTTGACGCAGTAGAACATATGATAATACGTGATTCTGAACAATTAATTAAGACCTGTTATAACTAGAGGAGGATTGCTCTAAATAGATTACGTGGATAATATAATATATTTATTTATGGATTAAGGAGACAGGTTTACACATAAAAGGAGGTCTAGTCGCGCTAAAACAAAATAACAGCTCAAAAAGATCTTAACTTTTGATCCGAATTGTCATAACCTATTTTTTGAATTATTCTCAAAATTCACTTTTTCTCTTCCAAAAATCAAAAAAAAAAAACATAATAACAGTGAGAAGAGGATGATGGAGCGCCCAAATAATGGATAGAAATTGGTTGAGAAGGTTCAAAAATACAAAGATTAAAATTTAACAGTATACTTTTTACTGATGAAAAGCCCTGCTGACAAAAAAAATTTAATTTGAAGAATAAAGGTCCAAAAATAAATATTTATAGAATCAATTAAATTTTTTTAGAGGTTTAATTAAATTTATAGAGGTCAAATTACAATTTTTAAAAGTTGATTTGGTCAAATCAGGGGTTTAATTGCATAAATATTGAAGTTTAATGACCAATTAAGGACTTGATTATAAATGCAAAACCAAGGACCAAACTGGTAAAGGGTGCTGAAATCTGGGGTTTGAATTGAAGTTCATTAGGGTGCAATTAGAGATAAATCATAAATTAAAGGACTAAAACGTAATAAGCAAAAAACAAACACTATTCATATTCTTCTTCAGTGATGCTGGTTGGGTTGCTTCCTTCCCAAGGTGTTTGACGCCTCATTTCTTCCCCAAATTAGATGAAATTTGCACGCAAACGATCCCCTAACACTTGATTACACGACGGTGTAAGCCGTTCGGGTTGATCGAGGCTGAAGAGGTGGTGGCACCACCCCAAAGTGGCCAACCCGACTAGCTATATTCCTGCACAAAACCGCGTCCTCCACTGTTCACTAGGCCGAGCAGCGCCTGCCCAGACCAAAATTGTTGGGCCGGGTCCAGCCTAGTCCAAAACTTTCCAAAAAAATTCCTTTTAATTTTTTTTTTGTGATTTTCCCGTATATTCTTATCAATTTTGCTTAATATTAGTTTGTATTTTTATACAGTAAAGATACAAATTTGGTATTAATATACCCGATTTTCGTCAAAACATTGCAAAAAATTATAAAACAAAAAAATATTTTGTTTTCATGCATACGGCCAAGTCTCTCAAAAATAGAAAGAAAAAAATCATATCATTTTTTTATACAAAAAACACAAAAAAATCCAAAAATATGTTTTAGCATGCATATTGGCTTTAATAACAAGTTTATTATAGCCATGAGAACTAGTGCAATATTTCAAAAAAAAACCCAAAAAATATTTTGTTTTCTTTTAGTATTTGAGATTACGAATTTATACGTAAAACGCATTCCTGGTATTAAAAAGGTAGTTTCTTTTATATAGATATTAGAACGGAGAGACTTTTACTCGATAAGATAAGAATCTTCTTACGAAGAAGGACTTTTCTTAAACCTTAAATAGAAGAACAATTAGAAAACACGGCAAGACCTTAGTTTTGTATCATATAATTAAACAATGTAGCTTACCTTAGGTAGGGCGTATTTGGGGTGCTAATACCTTTTCTTTACGCAACCAGTCCCTGTACCCGATCTTTGAGACTGGTTAGGGTTCCTAGTGACCAAAATACTAGGTGACGACTCTCATTCCTGATTACATCAAACCTACGTGAGAAGTTGAATATCGCCGCGACGCCGCACACATGTGACACGACTGTTGGATCGTACTCGAATTTTTACAGAAGCTTTTGAAAACTATTTTTCCTATAGTAACCATTATATTATTTCACAGACAATTGGATTTTTGACAGCGCTACCATGTTACCAAGTACTGCTGCATTACTAAACTTTTGGGCCATAAAGATGCACCTTTGCATTTAACCTATTCGAGTTATCAACATTAACGAATTCTTTAAAAAAGTAAATTCAAAGTATTAGTTCCTCTCAATCATATTTTTGAGACATGCTAACTTATTTTTAAATGTAAGTGAACTTGTCTCGAGGGAGCATCTGTAGAAACCAAAATTTTCAACCAATCAAATTTCACCATGTGTTATTTTTATTTTTACATGGAAAGATAAAATAAAATTGAAATAAATAACATGAAAAATAAATGAGCCTTCATATATTTCTTGGCTAATGAAAGGTTGACACATGGGATGAGATATTCAAGATATGTTGTCATAAATGTAAGATTCTATAAATAAAAATCAACCAATAAAATAATGTCATGTGATATTGAAAAAAGGTCCTGAGAGCCCCTACAAACCTCTATAAATAGAGGGTCCACCCTAGAAAAAGTGAAAAACAATTCTTAGAGATTCAAATTTTCTTTAAGGAAAGTTCTTCAAGTAAAGAAACTCTCTCAAAAGTTCTCAAGTCTCTTTCATCTACGCTTAAAATCTGCAAAGAATAAATCTCTATCGGATCAAGCCTAAACTCCTCATAAGAGTTCTTCAACACTTTGAAAACAAATCAAAGGTACTCTTCAAAGTATCACATCATCAAATCTCGCTTCGTAATACACGTCTAAATTCAAGTTCTTGCAAAGCACAAATCTTGGCTTGATTTCACAAATAAATTAAGTCATCATATATCAAATTCAAGGGAAGAATCAGATGATTGTCTTATTTTTTTGAAAAAATATTTTAGATAGAGATTGCATCTGATCATATATATTTAATAAAATTATATATTTGTACATGTGTGCTTGTTTAATTTCAGGTGCTCAAAATTATATCTATACATACAAGTCAGACTATGCATGCTCGTGACTGAAAGTATTTACAATGATGCATGTCATAATTCTTCTCAAATATAAAATAAATTCTCAACTAGAAAGAAAAAAATTTAAATAAAAGTGAAAAAAATATTTTAAAAAAACAAATATATATATATATCGAAAACTAAAATTAAAATAATTGAAAAAAATAAAAATAAAATTTGAAGAGGAATGCAATTAGAAGTGAAATTGAGAAGAAAAATTAAGGAAAGGGTTAGAGAAGTTTGTAAATAGTTGTTAGACGTTGCTCCTAGATCAGAAAGAAGTTAACCATCAAGAGATGCTAGAAGATCAAGAAATAATTTCTTATAGGACTCAAAATCTTCCCCTTTCGATTAACAATCTCTTCCTTCCATTATGAAGATTCATTTATGAATTCTGAACATTCATATCTCTTTTAGTAGCAGTCTGAGTATTAGGGAATATCTTATCATCAAATAAGTCAAAAAGGAAATCCCAACTTTCATTTCCCTTCTAAGCTTCTCATTTCATACAATAAACTATTTTTCAACATTTCTTTACTTCACTCGCTTTCGAGTCGACGAAGAAAAAAAGACTCTTAAAAGTGAGTGAGAGGTATGCAATCACCGACTTGAAGTAAGCTAGGGAGCTTTTTACAAGATTTTCTTTCCAACCTAGAGATCTAGTTCCAAAAAAAGGCTAGATCAAGTATGTTGGAGAAAGAAAAAAAAAGCATCCAATGCTTCTGCCATCGAAAAAGGTTAAGCCACTACAATAGCAGTGAGATAGTTTCCCGTAGGTAATTCTGTCACATCTACACCGGTAGTTATGTTGCTTAAGGCTTTAGTTAGATAGTTAGCTTATAAACAAAGTACTAAGGCATATCAATAAACTTTTCCAACTCAATCAATAATTAGCATAGAGAAGAACCAAATTTAAAAAAAGTTGGGACATTAAACAAGCATTTTAAAGACCTTTTGTAAAGTGGTGATATAGGCTTGAATGGAGCGACATAATGGATTGTGCTCCCCGCATTTACCCCAATAGACAACTTAAAAGAGGTCGAATTAGATGATTTGAAAGGAAAAAAAAAAGCAATTTTATCCAACAGTTGAAACATCTTCTAACCTAAAACATTATAAGGGAATGGAAAGAAAGCTTGCACCACTAAACTAGAAAGCAAATGGATAAGCATTCCATCCTACAATAATTAAGGCTAGGCTATTCACTAGGTAAAAAAGAAGCAACTAGTCTTGTTTACATAAGCCTTTATAAGAGAAAAGAAAGAGATGAAGCTACAAACTTAAAGAGAAGAAAGATCTCCCTCTGATCTGACAAAGAAAAAAGGTTGTTGGGACTTCAATCAGTATGTCTTTCTCAACTTAATTGGATAATTGAGAATCTAACATCCCGTATTTTTAAATGCATTTATACTTAGTTCTAACGATCTTGCACGTAACAAATTGGGTAAATTTGTTTTACATCATGTATAAGGATATACCATTTATTTTTACACATTAGTAAGTTTTCCAAAACTTTTGATATTACATACGAATGTCTTGATTACAAATTTCTTTTTCTCCATTACCAAGACCTATCTATCAAAGAAACTAAATAATCTGTTATTTCTTTTAGGAGAGATGATATCTTTCAAGATAATTTCATAAAATACATGTAAGATTATAGAATTTAAATGGCATTCAAGTAGTCATAATGATTAGTGTTTATCAATCTATATTAGCAACTCAACATTATTAACTTGCTTGTACAAATTCCATGGCAGACTTCAACATAATACTTTTTCATTCACTATTAATGAAATCCCCTCCTTTGTTAATACTTATTATTAACCACCATCATCCAACTCCTTATAAAATTCCTTAACTTACAATTTATTTCCTTACTTGTCTAAAGTTTGATATTGCACTTCTCATTAGTTATCTTGTTGTATTTACTTAATAAATATACATATTTTATTAAAATAAAACACACAACCTTGTTAACCTATTTTTTTTTTATCTCCATATTAGTTTTTATGAAATGATCCTTGAAGTGATCATTTGGTTAAAATCATTTGTAGATATGCATGTAACACATAATTAAAGCAGCTGATAAGTTATTTGTTTTCACGTATGCCTATTCTCTATAGCCTCTATTACCTTTAAGAAATTAACACAGAGTAACCACACATTCTTGTTCGTAGCCATAACTATAAAACCTTAATCAACTATAGGAATAATCACTTATGATTCCTTTACAATAAATTTTCATCCATAATAACTTACAATTTGTTTCAATCAACACTTGAAACAATATTTCTTTATTATCATATTATCCATAATAACTTGTATATTGATTTATATAATCATTCATTGTAAGTATTCTTACCACAATTTTCACCCATCAATTTTATTAGTTTCTTCTAGCATCTTTCAAGATTATCCATAAGTCATCCATAACACTTTCCAATCATTATGTTTTCATACCTTATTTCTCTTTACATATATAACAATACAATAATAGGTTGATTAATACATAACTTCACAATTCAAATACAACCATATATTATGCATGTTCAATAAATCCTTTACATATGCAATTGCATTTTAATTTTTTGATTCAAATTTCATTATAATTTCACTTATTATCAATTTACTATTTATTTAAATCCTTCCCTTGGTTGTCCCATCTTCCTGCGTAATGCGGGCTAACATTACCTTAACCCCATTCATAATGATAAGTTAACATTTACTTCCACACCTTGTCTGCTGGCAAATTGACATCAACCTCCATCCCAATGGTAGGTTGGCTTCAGCCTCCACTTATGGGCAGGTTGGCATTAACTTCCATATATAATGGCAAGTTGGCATTTCTCAACATTCATCACCTCCGCGTACAAAGATCACTTCTTATAATATAATTTCATGTCCATAATTTATATTTATTCTTTCTTGAAAAATGAATAATTCACACATAATATTTAAATTAGTAATTTAACTAATAACTTTGCTAACTAAATAACCACCTTATTTTTCACCCATGTGTTTTAGTCATTTAACATCTTAGTTTGTATATTATTATTTTCCCTTCCTAATCCATCATTCAATATTTCTAACTATCCTACATAGTTGTCACCAATTATCGGCCTCCTTCTAATAAATGACCATAATTCCAGTAAACCTATTTTGTTTCCAACAATTCGGTCATCCCTTTATGGATGTCATTTATTCTACCCAACCTATGTGGTTTCTAATAGCCCGACCATCCCCTCACAGATGCCATTTATTCTGACCAACCTATATGGTTGCCAATAGCCCGACCATCCCCTCACAGGTGCCATTTATTCTGGCCAACCTATGTTCCAATAGCTCAATCATCCCCTCACAAATGTCATTTATTTCGGCCAACCTATGTGGTTGCTAATAGCCTGGCCATCCCCTCATAGATGCCATTTATTCTAGCCAACCTATATGGTTGCCAATAACCCGACCATTCCCTCACGAATGCCATCTATTCTAGCCAACCTATTTAGTTGCCAATAACCCGACCATCCCCTCACCAATACCATTTATTCTGATGATTAGATTTACAATATTATTCATTTCCTTGCTTTGCACTTTGAACATTCAATACACATCAACAAAATAAAGTATTTGCAATAATACAATTTAATGACTTTTAAATTCTAATAATGTGTTAAACACCTACATGTTCCTCCAGTAGATCAAGCTCCTTCAACTGCATACGATTCGACTTTAGGTGTCCCTCCTGATCCCAAAAGAGAGGTACCAACATGAATATCTTTTCTAGCCCAATTATTACATATATTGACATCAAATTCTTTTTACATGCTAACATATTAGTTCTTTCCATTATAATCCATATCTATTTTCACTTTTAAACATGCTTTAGCATATACATCATACATATTGTTAATCTTTTTAGGCTTTTGTAATGCAGCAATTTCAAATGGTTATCCTTTTTAGAGAACTATTTAAAATCAACGATCTATATTCATGGAAATTATATGAAAACAATCAACCCACTCTAGACATGGATGATTACATATAGGATTAACTATTCATCTAATATCTAGCCTAATTTCCCTTTAATACTAGGCTAGTCCATCTTTATGTATACTTTTTCTAGCTTGTTGATCAACAAAAAAAAAGACTTGTTGCATAAAAGGAATAGGGTTTTCTTGTTATGAAATAACATATGGTGTATTAAAACTCTCTATGACAAATTGTTGTGGTTGGTAAAAGGGTTGTTAGGCTATATAATTGGCAAATGGTTACCTATATACTTGCATGGCAACTATGTATCAAGGAAAACTATGCACATCTTAGTTA
>Ga0325410_1005169_pt1 | contig 14468 bp, 10 predicted proteins | sample PopdelMetagenome_16_FD_206182 | JGI IMG/M metagenome (GOLD analysis project Ga0325410, IMG submission 206182) | Populus deltoides microbial communities from Bellville, Georgia, United States - Xylem-PdIQD-R3 | ecosystem: Host-associated > Plants > Phyllosphere > Stem > Wood/Secondary xylem... | reverse complement strand
TCAAGCCAATTGACTACGAAACTTCATTTTTAGACCTATAGACCTAGAGTAGTTGATGATATTGTCAAGCTACTTAAAATTTATTGTAATAATTCCGTAGTTGTTTTATGACATTTTCTATTTCCTATTTGGTATATGTAAGTGAATTAGCGTGATGATAAAACAAATTATTTCCTATTTGGTATATATTAAATCATAAAAAAAGAAAAAAAAACACAATGTCACGTGAGAAAAGTAAGAAAATGTAAGACAAGAAGACCCTTATGGATGAGATAGTAAGCTCTTGTATGATTTAATAAATATTAATGGTAAAATTCTGTTAGCTAATTAGGAGAAGTAGTTTTCCATTTATTTATTATACAAGGAGATATTACTTAAATTACATTTAGAATTTCGTTCTTTTATTAAAAACTTGATATAGATGAAGGCACGTTTTTCTTAAATAATTATTCGAACTTGAAAATATTCAAACTCTTGCTCACTGCAACTTCCTGATCCAAAGAGGAATCGCAGAGAAGAGATGATCTTAGCCGGAATAGAAGACGAAGATAAATGGCTAGCAGAAGGAATCGCCGGCATTCAACACAACGCCTTTTACATGCATCGCGCTTTGGTAATCGATTAAACTTTGCTATTTCACATAATTTCCGATCCAAAACCCCAATTCTTTTCTCAATTTCCAAATCTCAGGACGCCAACAATCTCCGAGACGCTCTCAAATGCTCAGCTCTAATGCTATCAGAGCTTCGAACTTCTAAACTCTCTCCGCACAAATACTACGATCTCTGTAAGTTTCTAATCTTAATCTCTGAATTCTTCGAACTCAATTCAATTGAATTTTATATATATTTTAGATATGAGAGCGTTTGATGAATTGAGGAAACTAGAGATGTTTTTCAAAGACGAGAGTAGGCATGGCGTTTCGATTGTTGATTTATACGAACTCGTGCAGCATGCTGGCAATATATTGCCTAGACTGTAAGTTGCATAAGTAACTGCTGTTGTGATTATTATTTTTTTTAATTTATTGTTTGGTTAAAGTTGGCATTGCTGAACTTTTTTTTTAAATAGGTATCTACTGTGTACGGTAGGATCAGTGTATATCAAATCGAAGGAGGCTCCGGCTAAGGATGCGCTTAAGGATCTTGTAGAGATGTGTCGCGGTGTTCAAAATCCGATTCGAGGACTGTTTTTGAGAAGTTATCTTGCTCAAGTTAGCAGAGATAAATTACCCGACCTTGGGTCCGAGTATGAAGGGTAAGAGATGTTTGTTTCAGGAATTAGCTGTTTAAGTTTAGCTAGTCTCTTACTGTCATTGTATTAGCAGTGTCTGAGGAATGGGTTTATTCATAATTTCGCATGGTTATAAGTTTTTATCAGCTTTCAATTTGAATCCAATGCTGTTTTTCTGCAGAGGTGAGGACACAGCAATGGATGCAGTAGAATTTGTGCTGCAAAATTTCACCGAGATGAATAAACTTTGGGTTCGGATGCAGCATCAGGTTTGATGTATATCTGCCAACACCTGTGTTCCTATGTTTTTATTTTTTAGACATGCATAGCGCCACAGTACTTGCACGCCATATGGGTAAAATGGATCATGAGAGCATGATTTTTGGCCATGCAGGTGTTTTGGTGTTTGTGATTATTCATACTCTTTGGTGATCCTGAGTTGAGGCCTTCAATTGGGCTTTCTCGTCTGCAGGGGCCTGTTAGGATTAGAGAGAAGCTGGAAAAGGAAAGAAATGAGCTTCGTGATCTTGTAAGCTTTTAATTTTTATCTATCAATGAAGAAGCACTCTTGTCGAAATGAACTTATAAGAATTACACGCATCTTATTTTCCTTTCTTCTTAGGTAGGGAAGAATCTCCATGTTCTTAGTCAGATTGAGGGCGTGAACCTTGAAATTTACAGAGACACTGTTCTTCCCAGAGTTTTAGAGCAGGTCTGATTCTGTCTGTTTTCTTTTGTAGGTTCGTTTTCCCTTGTTTTGAAATCTACAACATAAATACATCTCTATGTCGTATCTGATGATATGTTGAATTTTCATGTAAATATGCTGTTACAGATTGTCAACTGTAAAGATGAGCTGGCGCAGTATTATTTAATGGACTGCATAATTCAAGTCTTTCCAGATGAGTACCACTTGCAGACCCTTGAGACATTGTTGGGGGCCTGCCCCCAGCTTCAGGTAGATTGTTTTCCAGTTCAAGGACTGTTTTGTTCACAGACAGGACTAAACATTTCTAATCTGTGGCCCGTGACCATGATTTAGTTGCCTCAACTATTATATAATGTACAAGCAAAATAAATTCTTCATAATGGACATTTTTAAAGTCTGGATAGCAGTACTTTATCATGTAGTTGTGCCCAATTTCAATACACATCCACCCGCAACCCCAACCATGGCTGGGTGCCACATTGGTATCTATTTATTTAGTTTTTAATGATTATTAAGTTTAATAACTATGTTATTATAACAATGCAAACGTTGTATTTGCCTTCTCATTCCTCATTTAAGGTCTACATGTTGATATATTTTCTCTACACAACCTTTTGTGGTTCCAGCCAACAGTTGACATTAAGACAGTGCTATCACGGTTAATGGAAAGATTGTCCAATTATGCTGCTTCAAGTCCGGATGTGAGTTATATTTATGACCCTGACCCTCATAAGTCATGCTTTTGCATTTTTGTTAATGATGCCTATTCTTCCAGGTTTTACCCGAGTTCCTGCAAGTAGAAGCTTTTGCTAAATTGAGCAGTGCTATTGGAAAGGTAAATTTCTCCTAAGTAAAAGTAACAGAACAGTGCTTTGCTGGTGTTTAATATGACTCCTGAGCAGTGCTTTGAGAAATAGAATCATGGGTTGGCCTCTTGTAAAGGTGCAAGACTAAAAACCAACAGTAATGTATCATAGTGACAGAAGTGAGTGAATTTGATGACAGCCCCAGAAGTTAAACAGAAACACTTAAATCCTTTAATATTTCTCTTTTAAATTATATGTTTATTTCTATTGGTCTTTAATCTGGAATTAATCCTTCACAAGTTGACTGGGAAGATTTCCATGGCAGGTGATTGAAGCACAGGTTGACATGCCTATTGTTGGAGCTGTTACTTTGTATGTGTCTCTCCTCACATTTACACTACACGTTCATCCTGAACGCCTTGATTATGTGGATCAAGTACTGGTATGCTTTCTTTTAATAAATGTGAATAATACACTCATTTGGGCACATAAGATATTCCCCGTTCTGCATGTTTTTTTAACATGATATCAGCTGGTCCAATTACCATACAAGCATACAGCATTCAAAATTGATATCAAAAGATGTATTCCATTGAACAACTTTTAATATTTTTTAAATTTATTTACAGGGGGCATGTGTTAAGCTCCTCTTTGGCAAGCCAAAGCTTAAAGAGGGCAGAGCAACAAAACAAATTGTTGCACTTCTGAGTGCTCCATTAGAAAAGTACAATGACATTGTCACTGCCTTAACGCTGTCTAATTACCCTCGTGTCATGGACTGTCTTCATGATGAAACAAATAAAGTCATGGCAATGGTTATTATTCAGAGCATTATGAAAAATAATACTTGCATTTCTACTGCTGACGAGGTAAAGTATTCCTACTTATTCAAATCTCATACATTATTTTTTGAAAATATGGTAACCTTTGCTGTTTTTCTCATTTTAGATTGAGGTGTTGTTTGAATTATTAAAAGGACTGATAAAGGGTTTGGATGGGACTGCTGCAGATGAGGTGCATGTTGAAAGTTTTTGCAGTATGAATTTCATGTTGTAGATACATGGTTTGCATTATGAATTTCATTTTAGAAAGATGTGAATGGTTACTATTCTATTGATAGGCTGCTTTCTAACACTCCCTTGATCTGCAAATATAAATAGCTCGACGAGGAGGATTTCAATGAAGAACAAAATTCTGTTGCTCGCCTTATACATATGCTTTATAATGATGATTCGGAGGAAATGTTGAAGGTAAGCTATTGGTTTAGTGGTTTCTTTGCAGGCTTATTATGATGTTAACTTTTCTTCAATAGGTTTATAAATTGTTATAATATCGCATATATTATTAGTAAAGTGAGGAGCTTGGATGAGCTTCACCTGGACAAATGTACCTTATATTTATTTAGTCTTATTAAAATTGAGAAGCCGATTGATTGCTGTGAAATTTAAATGTTTGGAGCCTTTGGATGAACTTCTCCCAGACAAATGTACTTTATATTTATGCAGTCTTGTTAAAATTGAGAAACAATTGATTACTTTGAAATTTAAACGATTGGAGCCTTGAGGTTTATACTGTTTAGGCCCTGTACTTTCATACAAGTTCACCTTATTGATTTTTTTTTAATAAATAAGTCTCTTTTCATTCAGATTATCTGCACTGTGAGGAAGCATATAATGGCTGGAGGGCCAACACGATTACCTTTTACAGTTCCTCCTCTCATATTCTCTGCACTCAGGGTACGTTTCTTCCATTTGCAGATGCTGTAGGATTAATCTCTTCACTGTCAATGTATGCTTGTCTCTAGCGAGCTTGCCAGATTGTATGCCTGATTTCAAATTAAATGAATCAATTTAGATCTGAATGTGTGACATTGCATATTGCAATCTTTTCAATCAACCCTGCTATGGTTATGTAGCACTTTGCTATCACATAGGACAGGCTTTTGGATGGAGAAAAATTGGTCTTAAGGATTCTATATTTCTGAGACTTAAGAGTTGTGGATGTGGTTTAAATTCGTGATCTCTGATCTTACAACAGGAGTTTTCTTTAGTGACTTTTATGTTCCTGCATAACCCTAGACAAACAATGTGGATGTTTGTCTACAGGAGTACTTAATATTCTCTTGAACTGAACTGTTCATCGAAATTCTGTGTGGTTTGCAGTTGGTGAGAAAGTTGCAAGCTCAGGATGGAAATGTAGTAGGAGAAGAAGAGCCTGCAACACCTAAGAAAATTTTTCAGCTCCTGAATGAGGTAAATTTATATCAGCAATTTTTTATTGCTGTTAAGATGTGCCATGACTGATGTCTTTACATGTTCCCTGCATATATTGTTTTTCACCCTGTTGAGTTTACCCATCATGGACAATTTCCTTGCCAAAAGCGTGCTCAAATTTCTTTTTTCTTGTTTTTCTTGCTTTCTTATCAGCCCATTGCTTCCTTGCTGGTCACATGTTCAATGTTATACGCTAATGTTCCTTTCTTTGATTTAATTCATCTTCTTGATGCTTATAGTATGCTATCTTTTTTATCAGACAATTGAGGCTCTTTCGTCAGTTCCCTCACCTGAGCTGGCATTAAGGTTGTACTTGCAATGTGCTCAGGTATACCATGGCTAAACTTGGTATTTCAGAAGATAGACCTGGAAATGATCAAAGGAAAAAAAATATTTACGTTCAAAGTCCAAAAAAATATAAAATAAAAAAACAGTTGTAAAATTCATGCACACGTGTATCCCTTACACAATGACATTTGAAATACGGCAGAAAAGGGCTTTTCTTTATTCTTTGAGCCATTTTCTGGTTTGAAAGGCTATAATGTCCCCTTACCTCCCTGGTTTCGTTACTAATATCACCATTGCTTTTACCATATCTTATAAGGGATAGCTTTTCTGCTCACACTTGTGTGCAAACTTATGCTTAATTATGCATTTCTGACCTCTTTGTTGTTGTTCTATGATCATAATCAGGCTGCCAATGACTGTGATCTTGAGCCAGTTGCTTATGAATTTTTTACACAGGCATTCATATTATATGAAGAAGAAGTTGTGGTAATTACTTGCATGCCATTTCCTTCCACTCGAGCCACACACAAAGAGTGACCATCTGTGCATGTTCTTGAAATAAAGAGTGTCGTGGGTCACATTTACCTAATTAATTTGTTTATTAATTACATATATACACTGTTTCAGGACTCAAAGGCCCAGGTGACTGCAATGCATCTAATAATTGGGGCTCTCCAGAGGATGAATGTATTGGGTGTTGAGAACAGGGACACTCTAACACACAAGGCCACAGGAGTAATAGTGCTTGCTTATCCTGCTATTACGGTGTCATTTCCATGCAGATTTTTTCCAAAACCTTTACTGTCTCCTTGACTTTTCTTTCGCCTTTTGCCAGTATTCTGCAAAGCTTTTGAAGAGACCTGATCAGTGCAGAGCAGTGTACGCTTGCTCACATCTATTTTGGGTTGATGAAAAGGATGGCATCAAGGATGGGGAAAGGTGCTGTACCTTTTTGCTTAAAACCATTGTATTCTACTTGAATAACTGTACAGTTGTGTCCATAAATCAATTGGTCCCCTGCCAGGTGTTCTTACTTTTTGAATCTACATTATTCCAGGTTGTAACAAGTTTTAGCTTCTTATATATGTGAAGAACTCTTGAGAGTATGACTCCAGATGCCTTCTCTAATTGCAGGGTCCTCCTTTGCCTCAAGCGTGCCTTGAGAATTGCAAATGCAGCTCAGCAGATGGCCAATGCAGTAAGTGGTACAAGTGGGCCGGTCACATTGTTTGTTGAAATACTGAACAAGTGAGCAGCTTGAACCTGTAATTTTAAATTTCTCATCCCTATGTCACATTTTGTCTGGCATTATACGGTAATTATGGACCCTCCTGCACATGCTTCAGGTACCTGTACTTTTTTGAGAAAGGAAACCCACAGGTTGCCAGTGCTGCAATCCAGGGGCTGGTAGAATTAATCACTAATGAGATGCAGAGTGACTCCACCACACCAGATCCAGCATCAGATGCCTTCTTTGCCAGCACAATCCGGTACATTCAGTTCCAGAAACAGAAGGGAGGTGTCGTGGGTGAGAAATTTGGGCCTATCAAGGTGTAAATAAGATGTCCTGGAGTTGTTTGGGATTCGACGGGAGGAGTCGTCCAGGAGTGTTGGTTTTGTGTTCTTGAAAGAGAAAAAATCCGAATTTCTGTAATTATTATCTGTGGTGGATTCTTCTTGGGGGAAATGTTTCAAATAATTATTGGTCAAGGCGTCGTGGTGCCCAAGTGCCTTTTTTTCTCCGGGTACGTGTCATCTGTACAAGTGCCTATTATTCGGCTAAAGTGACTGAAATATTTCATTGCATGTATACTATACATTGGAAGGGAATCGGGTGGCAAAAAAACTAGTGTTATTGCGAGTCACGTTTGCTCAGTCATATACCTTCTGAGGGAGACATTCTACTTGCACACACGAATTTTGTCCCAAGGCAGCATGCTTATGAAAGAGGGCAGGGTGGTTGTTTTACATGTTACGCATTTAAAGCTTGAAAGGAAAGGGAACTCGAAATTACACGCTCCATGTTAACAGGAATGGCTCCTACCATGCTCCTTAGCATCTGCACGCTGGAATAAAATACCTTTCGATGAAATAATAATGTTTTTGACGATTCCATAACAGTTGCCATGAATCATGACCTGTCATGGCCATTTCTTGAACTAAATTCAGGATCAGAAACTCTTAGTGTTTAATTCAATCCCAGTACAAGAGGTAAATAGCATGGAATCCAAAAGCGAGGAATACATTATAGCTTAAACTGAATACAAAACATCATATAGTCGTACAAATCTACTGCAGAATAGGATACGAAGCAAGTGGCCAGAGATTCTGCGAACCTCGTATAGGAGGTCAGCTACATAGATTAATCACATCATCTCATGCCAGGATGTAAATACGGGAGACAAATTTAGATATTACAAGCCGAATTTAACCCCAAAAAAAAGCGCATTTTGGACAAGGAATGCAATTCAATTACAGACCACGAGATTGAGGAAAACACGAAACAATCAATCTGGTGTTTTCATGGAAATCCCCAGAATGTCAGTCGAGACTATACAAGACTTCCTGCTTCCTTGAGGGGGCCAAAGAATGGAAAGAGGTGACACAGCAATGACTGACTGCAGTGAGTAGCAGGCAGGCCATCTTCTATTCTGTCAAACCTAATCATGCCTTTGTCAATTACAATATGGAGCAAGCCTTTTGCCCCTTTTTCTTCTTCTTCTTTTGCTTTGGAGGCTGCAGCACCACCTTTATGGCCGCATCAAAAACCCCCTTCACATTCTGAAATTACAAAACAAATCCCATCAATGGCAATGGCATAACACAGTGCCCATGGAGAACAAAAAAAAAAAAAAAAAAGAGGATGTGTATACCTGCTGTGTTTTCGAACTACATTCAATGTAGAAAGGAGCTCCAATAAGTTTTTTCAGTTCCTCTCCCTTCAACAAAAGCAAAGCCGAGACAAGAAATCAATTAAAAGGAACCTATAAAAAGAAAGTTTTGGTGCGTGGTGTGTTGGGGGAAGGGGGGAGACACTCGAGGATGGTCATATTTACCTGAGCAGTAGTAATTGGCACTGCACCAGGATGGTCAACAAAGAACTGCTTGTCTTCTCGAAGATCTACAGATGGAAAATGATTATAACCGTAAGAGAAGTTCCGCTTTGAAAAACATTAGTTTGAGACAAATTTTAGTCCTCGGTTGATAATGGGAAGCGTCTCTCAAATTTTAGTCCTTTATTGGAAAAGGGGATTGTTTCTCATTTTCAACAATTGTGCATAACATAAACCAAGAACCAGTACAAAAAACAGTACTTGATGAAATTGTGCATAATGGAAGCAAAGAAAGAACAGCTGCTAACTCTAGTTGGCAAACTCAGCTAATACAGAGTCGTTTTGCATCTCGATAAAAGATGATATAGAAAATGGATGCAAATAGTTCGGATGAGAATAGAGTACTAAAACCTAAAAAACATTGAGCTCCCAAAACAGTTGCACAATCAATGCCTTGATCCTAGAATCATTGCAACCTAACATTCTCAAAAAGGCATTAAATAAGTACATATCAAATTTTCTAAATACATGCCAAAATGAAAAGAAAAAGAAGGTGCAAAAAGGAAAATAAGCAATGTGTTGTGCAGTTATTGATTGTAATATAAGCTAGGACACGGTTGATGATTACTGATCAAGGTTAAGACTAGGCCAAGATCAAAGCCAAGTTGAACTGGTATGTTGCACAAAGGGACAGTGATTAGTCGGTTTAATATGATGCAGAAGTCCTATAACAGTAGCTTAGCCTAGAAAATCCAACCAGCTAGTGAGACAATTCAGATATTCCATTTCATGATTAAAATGTGGTGAAAGAGATAGTCTTACCAAGTTTTGTTCCAACGAGAATAATTGGAACCCCGGGAGCATAATGCCTCAGTTCTGGAATCCACTGAAATGGAAAACCAGCAAAAAGAAAATTATCAGTACAAGGAAATTAATCAGACAATTATTCATAGACGATCCATAACCTTTTTGGCAACGTTTTCATAGCTGGCCTTGCTGATTAAAGAGAATGCAAGAATAAAGACGTCTGCCCCACGATAACTCAAAGGTCTTAATCTATTGTAATCCTCTTGACCTGTTCAATGAAATTCTTTAAACTCAGGGCAAGAAAGCACCCCAACTTATAAACAAATGAATAACAAGATTTTGTAAAGAAAAATTACCAGCCGTATCCCATAATCCTAAGTTGACAGTGTTTCCATCCACAACCACATTCGCACTGAAGTTGTCAAAAACAGTTGGTACATAGTCCTGTTTCGCATCACAATAGCCAAAAACCAGATAATGACAACATTAATAACTGGTTATGTGTCCCCGGACATTATTTAAAGAGAAGCAAAAAACACACTACAATACACACCATATAGACCTCTAGACTATTTTAAACTCCAAATCATTTCTAAAAAATCACCAACAACATCATTGTACATTGAAATCTGCCCAGGGATTCTTCGAAATTCAGCAATGAATAATTACCAATCTAGATAACCAAAATGACTAATTCTTATAAACACAATCAATGCATTTACCATGAAAAGTATACAACAGAAGCCCTAAATTTCAAGTTCAAATCTAATTTTGTAGCCTCGACTCTATACCAGATAAAAGAACACTAAAAACTGGAAAGAAAAAAACAAGAAAAATTCAGTAAAATTGCTAAAAAGTATTTTCACAAATCAAAACAAGATAATCTCAGAGAATGATGCTTCAAACTAAATTCTACGATCAAGCAAGATAAAAAGATCTCCCAAAAAAAGACCGAGATTACGAAAACGTCCATAGACAATGTGCAAAGTCACGATAGAGGACACACGGAGAGAGTGAAAGAGAGAGTACCGTAGGGAAAGTATTGCTGGTGTAGGAAATAAGCATACATGTTTTGCCAACGGCGCCGTCGCCAACAGTCACGCACTTAATGAACCTGGACGCGCTCATTTCAACCGTCCGATCTCTTCACTTATCACTACAACAACTACTACTTCTTCAATGCCTTCGATTTCTCCTTTGCCTCTCTTTTCACTGATCAGAAATCGAAGCCGATGATAGTGACCTAGAGTTATGGTTGTTCATTACCAGTTCAAGAGTTGAAATAGTCGTACGCAAAGACTCGATAAAGAACCCTAATTTGAGGAGTGAAGAAAAAATTGGAGAGCTAAATAACCCTAATTTTTCAATGCGAGAAGAGAGTGAGGAAGATAGGCAACGAAGAGAGAGGAGGAGAAGGGACAATATTTTTGCGGTAGAAGCGTATGTGTTGGGATTGGCTTACCTAGACAACCTTTTGCCAGCTAATCCCTATCCAAAAGTCTAACCACTCTTCCTTTTCTAATTGCCTAAAGTTAATAGCAAATCTTTTCAGTTAAAATATCATTAATGTTTTTCTTTTCCATCTATTATTATTTAACTTTTTTTGAATTTATTTATTTTTGTAACAGTTTTTATATACAAAAAAGTAATATTCGATTATTATCTTATAATAAAATAAATAGAAACAAATAAGACGGAGGGCCGCGTCTCTTCGTTACTTTATGTTTTGAAAATATGTAAAGTTATTAAAAAATTATTCTAGAAATAAAATTATTCCAAATTATCTATTTGATCAAACATATTTTTATTTTTATTATTTTTATTTATTATATCTTGAGATAGTAAATAAACACTATACAAGATACTATTATTTAATATTTTTGAATTCTTTATTTTTTTCAGTTTTTTTTAAACAATTTTTGTATATGAAAAAATAATAAAATACTTTCATTTTTTTGTAATTGCACTTTAATTATTGTGAGTAAATCTATTTATGTTTGTTCAGGTATATTAACCTAGGAGATTTCCGACTTAATATATGATTTGGAATTGGATTTCAGGTTGAATATCGAAAGATATTAACTTGGTAAAATTAGATTAACCTGATCAAGTTTTATTAAATTAGTTGGATCAAATGATATTATTTTAACTAAAATAATAATTGATGTAGATTGATCAGTGATTTGCAAGTTAAATTGATAACTTAATGATGAAGGTTTTTTTAAAGTTAATACTATCCATGTGTGTGTGTGAATATATGTGAGTGATTGACTACGTGAAAATGGCTAAATTCTGAAATTAAAATTTTAAACGTGGCGAAATCGATATATGTATGATTAACGTCTCAGTAATGGTGTGGACGGGCAGAGCTGTGAAGGCAATAAACAGTAGTGATGGTAGCATTCAAGGTGTTGATAATGGTAGATCGATCTCTCGGAGAAAGCACCCACTCAAGCACCAAGTAGCTAATGAGCAATTACGTTAATAATTCATCAAAAATCAATTCTGCCGTTAACAAAATAAACCATGCCAGTTAAGCCTCGAGGGATCAATGGTTCAATGGTTTCTCATACAAAGTTTAAGTCCAAAAAACTCTAAAAAAGGATTTTTATGTCTTTAGTATTAAGATATAAAATATTTTTTAATTAAAATAATATTTTTTAGCAGTGAAGAAATTGCTATTTAGCCGGGACCCAAATGAGAGTTCTCCCCATGAAAAATTTCTTGCCTTGCAAGGGATGCAACTAGACAAGATGATGCCCATGCTATAATGTGGTTTGGGTGGCATGGCCCTTCGTTTTCCAGGCTGTTTGACTTGACAAACTCCAATCAAATGACTGGCTGTAACCACTAGTGCATGATCAATAAGATAAAACCACTGGTGCAAATAATGCAATAAGTGTAAAATTCATATGAATCTCCTAGCTAGTAGTATTCATGAAGACGGTATGCTTTCTGACGAGAGATTGGAAAAATAAACTTAATAATATCTCTCCGTCTACAGTACCATTCACCTTAAAATCAAAATTATCACACTCAATTCAAAATTTAAATTACAAGTTGGGTAGATTAATTAAGATTTAAGTCCCGTTTAGAAATGCGATTTAAACCGCGTGCATTCTATTAAAATTTAATTTTTTTATTTAAAATTATTTTTTTATATATTTTCTTATCGTTTTGATATGTTGATATCAAAATTAATTTTTAAAAAATAAAAAATATATTATTTTAATACATTTATAAATAAAAAAATAATTTAAACCGTGACTACTATCTTACTACCCAACACACCCTTCATAACATTGCTCGGAGCCAAACAATGACCGATTAAACTAGTACATATCATCTTTGCCTTCTCGAGTCGGGTCAAATGAGCTGTGCTTTCAGCTATTTTTTGTCCCCAAAGTTTCAGCCAAACAAGGAAAATTCTCACAGAAACAAAGACAAAGGAGGATATGGAGTGGTATGGAGTGGCATGGAATGTCAATCAACGTGTCTGGCATTTCTGTTCCATCAAATGGGTAGCGTTAAGGAATCAAAAAGACGTGGCCAGGTCTAATCCAGACCCAATAGTCTTTGTACGAACATCATCTTTTATGCCACGTCAATAATAAATTAACAATTACAATTATGGATGCCCACAAGTTCTTGTATTTTCCTTCTGGCGAAAAAAGAAAAGAAAATGTTGTTGGAGTTTCATAGATCATGGCATCATGTCAAGAATTTTTGGTGATTTGATTTATCCTCGAAAGAAAGCAATCCCGCTCCACTAATTGCGTAATCAAGTATAATTTACCCATAATCTGCAAAGCACATGGGGAGAATTCTATTAGCAGATTCGAGCTTGTTGGATCGTGGCCTACCAAGTACCAACCCCTCCAACAACTTTCTTGTAGCTAATTTATCTACTTTAATTCTAGTTTCTTTTGTATATTATATTGCTGGCGAGATTCCATAAGCTAATTACTTTATGCCCTTGAAAGTAAAAAGAACTTGAACCAGGAAAAAAAAAATCAAAGATTGGAGCAGGTGTACAAGGTTGCTCGAAACAAGAAAGAGAGAGCTAGTATATGACTAGGATTCGGTGTAAGAACTTTTTCAGGCCTGAATCTGGACAAGAAATTGCTCAGAAAACCAAACTGGGCAAATCCAGCTGAAATTCCTAAGTTTCTGGCTGGTTTTGGTCCCAGCTTCTGTTTTAGGATGTGGATGAAAATTGGTGACAAAATGAGGCTTAAGCAACTGTCAACTGATTCAAAATGCCTGCACACTTTCAGCTTGGTTAGGTTAAGTTATAGGTAGACCGTAGACTTTTTTTTTTGCTTAGATTCCTTGTAAAAGGGCCTATTGCTTATAATTATGTGTTCTTTTCCTGTTATAAACTGACTAGTTTTTTATAAAGACCACCAGGTTTTCCGATGAGCTGGTTATGGCTTCCGATGTCGACCACCCTCCCATGTTGCTTGCAGAACTGCAATACTGTCAGCATCGCGAACAGTTGATAACCTGTGTGCGACCAGAACTGCTGCTCTGCCTTCCATAAGCTTATCTAAAACCCTCTTGGACAGACAAACTTTTCAGATTTTGTATCCAATGCACTTGTAACTTCATCCAAGAGAAGAATAGAAGGGTCTTTAAGTATTGCTCTAGCAATTGCTTTCTCTGTTTCTATACGTACGTTCAGTATATCTTGAGTAGAAAATGGTTAAAACTTAATCAAGTGACGCCAATGGACAACAGGGAAGAGAGTCAGATTTGAACTGACTTGGATTATAGTTATCGGACCGGTTTGGGGTTTGACTCGACTCGAGATCTAGATAGTGAGATCCGGTTTTTGTAAATTAATGTTTTTTCATTTAAAAAAATAAAACATCACGGTTTTGGATAAAAATTATAAAATGAAGTCTTGGAAATTGATCCGGTAAAGTCTCATTTGAGTTTGATATAATTAACAAAGATAAATATTAATTTTGCGAGACATTTAAATTTATTTTCTCAAACAAGGAGCTGTGACATGTTTGCCTCTTTGTTCAGGAGTTTATATTTCAAGAAAAGTATTTTTTTTTCAGGAAATGGAACCTTTACGGGGTGCGGTTGAAATTTCACAAGATTACGAAATTGCCCTAATAGGCTTCACGGTCCATAAGAATTTAATTGGATATCCAGGCCTGCTTAAACTAATTGAGCAAACAGAAGCCCAAACCAGATGTGTATCACCGTTTATTTAGGCCAGCTTAAACTAGCGCTTCAAATAGTTTGAAGCTTATAATTTTTATCCAGCCCGTAAAACAACAATTTG
>Ga0325410_1005163_pt1 | contig 14479 bp, 14 predicted proteins | sample PopdelMetagenome_16_FD_206182 | JGI IMG/M metagenome (GOLD analysis project Ga0325410, IMG submission 206182) | Populus deltoides microbial communities from Bellville, Georgia, United States - Xylem-PdIQD-R3 | ecosystem: Host-associated > Plants > Phyllosphere > Stem > Wood/Secondary xylem... | reverse complement strand
ATATATTAAAGGCACGCATTTCGATTTTTCAACCACTCTCTATTAATTTATATTTTAGTATCCCTTCAGTCATCATCACCAGTTCCTCAAAAGGTCCGTGAGCGAACGGAGTTCTAAAAAAAATTCCATGGCAGACAATTCCCGCTTCGACCATGATCTTGTTCTTGCTCACAAATTCCCCGAGGTATGTCTGCTTTCTTTCCCTATGATATCTCCCCAAGGTTTTCAACTGAATTTAATTTGTTATTTGGTTGCATATATTCCCGGTGGATTGGCAGACAACATTTACATACACCGAAAGGTAGAGAGAGAGATGTCTTGACATATTCAATCCCATCCTCTATTTTTGGGGGGTTTTTTTTTTATCGAATTTAGAAGGGAAAATTTTTACCTGTTTTTTGAGCAGAGATGCAGCGGTCTATGCCTTGGGTGTCGGAGCTTGTGGTCGGAATGCGATTGATTCCGATGAGCTGAAATATGTTTATCATGAAAATGGGCAGCAATTTGTTCAGGTAAATTTAAAATCTTTAGTCTGAATGGTAGTTTTTTTATTTTACGATGAAATTATTTAATAAAAAGAGGAGAATTTACTGTCTTGTATTTGGATTTGTAGGTTTTGCCAACATTTGCTGCCATATTTTCACTGGGATCATTGACAAATGGTAGTATGGATTTGCCAGGCTTACAGTAAGTAGTGACAGAATCTAAGAGTGTGAAACTTGCTCTCGAATGTTTTGTTTGTTAATGTTCTTTTAAGCCATTCGGGTCTTCTAAAGTTCATTGGAAATGAATTGGTATCTTTGTGAACACATGTGATGGCCGTTTCTGGTTTTCCTGGTTGCCAGATATGATCCGCGTCTTCTGTTGCATGGACAACAATATATACAGATTTACAAGCCATTTCCTTCGAGTGCATCTGTAAGTCTTCTTTTTAAAGCGCTTATGCAACCTGAAACACTTCATGCTCAATTTTGATAATTGTGCTGTACTGGTGGTTTCTCGTCTTCCTTTGATTACTTGCGGGGTATCAATTACATGGTTTTTTGTAGTTTTGGATTTGTTTTCTCCAAGTCTATTTTCGTTTTGTAACTTATTTTCATCCCTGATGCAGCTAATTAATAAAGTAAGTCTTGCCGGGTTGCATGACAAAGGTTTGTATTCACTGGCAGAAAATCTTTTGATTGAACAACGCACTGGAGATTATGTTTTTATTTCAAGTACGAATGAGTAGTTTCAGGGTGGAATTTTGTTACATGAATAATGACTGGGAAAACCTAGATAAAAGTCAGAATCTCACAATTTGTAATGAGTATCCCATTTGAAAGTTCACCTCTTTTATGAAACATAGAAGCATGATGGTTGAGGCTGGATTGTGATTACTGTTTTCCTCTCTTGATTCAAATTTTAGGTAAAGCAGCTATTCTCGAGCTGGAAACCAAAAGTTATGAGAAACAATCTGGTGAATTATTGTGTATGAACAGGTGATCTCATTTTTTCTAAAAAATATCTGATCCCTTGCTGCCATGCTATTGAGTCTGATGGGATTATAATATTTCACTCTCCAGATCAACTATTTATCTCCGGGGTGCTGGAGGCTTCTCAAACTCATCCCATCCGTATTCCTATTCCAACTACCCAGTGAACCAGGCTGCTGCTCCGAAAATTCCTAAAAGTCAACCTTTTGCAGTATTCGAGGATTGTACTCAACCATCTCAGGCATGTAGTGCAGATCCATAGTTGTCGGTGCCTTATCAATTGTTTCACTATGCTTCCTATATAAGTTATAATTAAAAATAATAATAATAGATAGATAGATAAAACTGAAGTTTTGGGAACATGTTATGTAGGAGACTCTAAAATGACTTCTTTCTTTAGATTGTGAACACAAGATACTTACATTCTTCAGTATGTCTCGTATTGTTTTGTAGGCATTGCTGTATAGGCTATCTGGTGATTACAATCCTCTGCATTCAGATCCCATGATTGCTGAAGTTGCCGGGTTCGTATCCCTCTCAATATTTATTTTTATTTCTTGGGTTCATGTGCTTTTCCAACCATGTTTTCATAGCATCAGGAGTCAGAGTTGGTGAGAGGGGATCATTTTTTCCTCCTTAATCACTTACCATTGATTATTTTAAGGAGACATCTTTTTTTATTGGTCACGGATCAGAATACTGTATTCATTAACTAGATATCTCTAATGCTTTTTGCATTTTCATTCTTCAAATTCATTTGATATCTCAGAGTACAATAGGGCTTAACCACACATGCACCATGTGAATTTTGCTCCATTTCTGCTGTGTGAATTGGGATTTAAGCTCTGATTAATTTTGACTGCTTTCCTTTTCTGGTCTTTACAGTAGCATTTGCTTACACATCTCTCTGGCATCCTAAGCTGTATTTATGCCCAATCCAATCTTGTTTCTTTTTTACATGTTGAAGATTCTCGCGTCCAATATTGCACGGATTGTGCTCACTTGGATTTGCAGTTAGGGCAGTCATCAAATGCATCTGCAGAGGGGATGCAAACATCATCAAGACCATATCAGGCCGGTTCCTTTTGCATGTTTACCCTGGCGAAACTTTGATCACTGAAATGTGGCTTGAAGGTTTAAGGTAAAACTGCATGTTCTGCCATAATCCAGTATTGTTTATTCAACATCAAGTATAACGCGTTCCTTTCACTCAAGTAACTGAAATTGGTTCTTCAGGGTCATTTATCAGGCAAAGGTGAAGGAAAGAAACCGGGCAGTGTTATCTGGTTTTGTAGACCTCCGTCATATGACCCCATCACTGTAAATTCATTTGATATACATTGAACGAGCTGTATGGTTCTCGAGTATGGTTTGAATAATTGTTTTTAGACATTGCTGCTGCGATAAAGAATGTTATCAAATAAAAGCTTCTCACAACTTGTATTGATTTGACTCATGAACAGCAGCCTCATTTGCATTTACATCTCCTTTTATTTCCAATGAACTGATTCATCAATGTCATTCTTCACTGTGCCTCGGCACCAAAGACTTCACGAGGATGGAACTCCCAAGTCTCTTGTCTGCGAGGATACTGTAGCTGGCTGTTTTATTAAACAGAGAAGGGTGGAAATAGATGATACTATCACCACAAAATTATTGGCTCAGCACTCTGTCCACAATATATTTTTTCTATGTTAGAAATTTAGGTAACGTTTGGGAACTTGGGAATTCAGCTGCAGCTACGTTTCTAAAAGATTTGAATTTTTTTTTTATTAAAATATAATATGATTTGTATGTTTTGAATTGTTTTAATGTACTGATATTAAAAATAATTTTTAAAAAATAAAAAAAATATTATTAACATATATTTTAATACAAAAAATTATTTAAAAAATATCCATAACTAATCATGCTTTTAATTTAACATGTTGTCAATCACTCTGATAATGGTAAGAACATAAGATAACTTCAGCAGGCGGATTATTACTTCACGGATTAACAGGTGGTAATATTGCCAGGTCAGTCAATTCGGTAATAAAATTTGGGTGAGGTTTTATAACGGTGCTGGGGGTGTTGTGGTTATTTTTTAAAGAATTTTTATTTTAAAAAATATATTAAAATAATATTTTTTTAAAAAAATATATTAATTTAAAATAAATAAAAAATTTTAATTTTTTTAACCTAGAAACAAAAACAAATTGTCCCAAAATATATACTGCTAAACAAATGTGGTTCTGCCACGTGGCAGTTCGGTGATTTGATCAGACGGCTGAATAAAGTTCAGCCCGCTTATTAAATAAAGCTTACCCTGCTCTGACAAACACCTCGCTATTACCTTTTCACTCTTCGCTTTTTTTAATTAACAGAATCCAGAGAGCGGAGAGTAGCGAAAGTGAGACTGCCGCCAAGAGAAGAAGAGCTCGGTTCAAATGTCTAGCGAGACTGAAGCTGCGCAATTTAGCAACGGCACCGATGCGGTGCAAGTTATCTCTCCAAACAATGATCACCGCGTCACCCCCGGCGACGATGAGAGACGGCTCCTCAACGACGCCGTTCGTTCTTTGCCTTCTCACGCTGTCAAAGACCTGCTCTCCGCCGGGGTTAGTACTTTCATCTAAAAATCTCCTCACTTACCCTTAATTAGGGTTTCCTCTATAAAAGAATTATGTTCCTCACAAGATTTTGTTATGATTTAGGTGTGTATAAGATGCATATTTAGACTGTTTGGGATCAGTGATCATGCTTATTTTCGCTCCTCTTTATCGCCTTCGGTGATGTGTAATATTCTCGGAGAGGGAGATTCAAGTAGTTCTGAATCTATGGAATCAGAACTCAAACCCGAAGTGTGCAGAATTTGTTTAGGTATCTTACAGTTTATTTATCGCGATGAAAAAGAAATTCTGGTGAAAAGAAAGAATGGTGATGAGTTAGCTGCATCAATTGCTGAGCTAATAAGGCAAGAAGGACATCAAATCGATGGTTTTTCTCTTGAAGTTTCAATACCGCCTATTATCTTCGAAAATGAACAAGCTGTTAGGTAAGATTTTTAATTTTTAAACCCTAAAAAAGGCACAAAAAATGTTGATATTTATTTATTTTGAAATTATAACAGTCATGTTATAAATGCATGTAAAGTTGTTTGGATTTATCGGCGTTGTAGATTGTACATGAAAAAGAAGTATGGATCGGAGCTTTGGTTCCAAGAAAGGCTTTCTGAATGCATTTCTACAAAGGATGCCTTGAAGTTTGCGATTGTGAATCCCCTTGAAATAATATTGGTAAGTTGAACTTGGCATTTTTGTAATACCGTGAATATGAATTAGACGGTGCGGTGATCTCTATACGCCGATCCCCTTCATTTAATACAATTACTGTTAATTTGTCAAGTTTGTTCGTGTATTACCCAGTAATAGGTTTGTTTACTTGTTGTTTTTAATTATGGTAATTAGCTAATTGATTGACCCTATCAATCCATTCTCGCAATAGGGGTGTAGACTTGCTAACGTAGGGGATTCTTTCTTATTTGATAATGATAGTTATAGGGATCGGATTTTTTTCACAGTTTAACTGTGAAATGTAATGAAACTCTTGCTTTTATATCCTATAGTTCATGAATTCTTTTTCCTTATGAAAATTCCTATAAAATCTTGACTGTCATGATGCATTGAATGAAGCAGAGTTTTGAAAAGATGAGGGTGTACTTTTATTGCAGACTGAAAATTGTTTTAGCTCAATTAATCATTAATTATGTTGAAGCTTTGCAGGATGTTAAATCTGGCCCAAGCTATGTCCGCATCCGTTTGACGTACACTGAAACTAAGCCATCAATCATACCTTCGAAATCAGTAGACAGGAATGGGGGTTCAAAGAGAAGAAAAACAGGCATGAGAGTTTGTTTACATATAAATGAAATGTTGTTTAGTTGTAAATGGCCATTTCTGCCTTGGTCACCCACTGCAGTTAATCCTTAAATATTTTCTGTACTTGTCTTCATAATGATGATTCCCTGTTTACCTGAAACCCAATGCTTATGGCTCAGAATTTTGTACATTTTAAATGCACAACAACTGTAATAATAGTGAACAATCATTTGGCAGTGATGCTCTTCAGCGAATTGTAGCCCCTGGATTAATAATTTCAACACCTTTTTACTTCATCTCTTTTTAGAATTTCTATATCTATACAAGATGACATGCTTAATACATGTATAAAAAATTGGTGTCTGAACTGATATTCTCTATAGTCTGCACACTTTCTAAAGCACTGTGATGTCAACAGTTCAACTTATAAGCTTCATTTTTCTGGTCAGTCTATTAGTTGAGGTTTGGATGCTCATGTAACTTGATCTGTTTATGCAGGGACATACAATGGTTTGGACACTGTTCATGTTGAGTTAGTGGGGAATAGAACGGGTTGTTGTGATTTATCATTGGGTCAAGGAAGTCCTGCCTCTGGAAGGTCTTCTACTGGTTTGGCTGAACATGAATCTTCTGAATACTCCAACTTCCCTCTAGAGAGGGTAATGTTCTTCCCCATTTTATCCTGCAGTCTCAACTTCAATGGTGATTGGTCTGGTTACTTGCCCATAGTCAATTTAATGATATTGAAACTTCTATGCACCTAATTTTGAAATTCGTGGTTGTTAAAATCTCAAGTGAAAAAATGGGATTACCTGGTCAACCCAGAATTAGATCTACAAAGAATTTGGAGAATGCTCTACCTTTTAGCGTTTTTGCATGAGATGGCTGCTTCATAGTATTGAACCCTGCACCCTTGTGTTTGCAAGTGAAACTTTGAAATCCTTAGCAGTTTATTTTATTTTGAAGGTTGAAATTACTAAACATTAGCAATTTCACTCTTGTGCGTGTCATGTCTGAATTTTTATGGTAGAATTTATTGTCTGTGTGAACAAGGTTATTTTTCTGCCATTGTTGGCTTAGATGTGGTGGTGGTGCTTATTGGGCTTGGATATCTGTCTTTCCAGGTCAATGAACCCTGCCACTTGGTTTTCCTATGCAACAGGACACCTATCTATTTTGGTGGGAGATATCTGAAGGTTAGTTGACTGTTATCGGGAATTTGTTAGAAAGACTTAATTGAGCATCTCAGTATTTGAGTTACTGAAGGGATTTTTTTTTACATTGCTTCGTAAGGAAACAACCTTTTGCACTGGCGAGGATGACACGGCATCTTAAAAATAAACTTTACATCTTTTACAGTTAGCCATGGAGAGCATAAGAAATTGATGAGCTGAAAAGTCAATTTTAGTTGTATTAACAAGGAAATAATGGAATGAGTTAGGAAGTTCTCATGTCGCCATTTTGATTTTACTATTGCATGACACATCATGATGCCACTTGTAATCAAAAGGACTTTACATGATATTGCAGGGGAAAGTGAAACATTTAGCATGTTTAAAAGATGAAATATTCTATGTGAGGTACAATATTTGACACAGAAAATCATCAGTTATACTAATTTATCATTAAATTATGTGCAATCACATGATTGCTATACTATTGCAGTTCTCTAGAAATGTGAGTCAAACTCGTTGGATCATTGATGATGAAAGAATGGGAGAAGCATCCATTGAGGTACTGCCTACTTCTGCCAATGGACGTTACCATCCTTATATTTGTTAGTATGAAATGATGAGTGAGAGCTAACAGTTCTTCTGCTATTCTATAGGAGATAATAGGTGGCAACATTCTTCCAATGTGTCAAGGTGACAGTTACAAGTTTCATGCTGCTGGTAGAGAGGATATCGATGTACCTAAGATCTGCTCTTGTAATTGTGCACTTGAATTCAACAAATATTGTTCTAATCTATGAAGCTTCTGTTCCCAGGTTCGGATGTTGGGTTCAGGCAGGCCTTTCCTGTTAGAGGTACAAAATGCACGCGAGGTCCCATCTGAGGCTCTGGTAAAAGAAATAGAAACAAGGATGAATAACTTGGGGAATAAATTGGTGAGCTTATTACCAAATCTGTGTTTGTCCTCACCTTTTTGTTTTGTTTTTCCATTTTTCATGTTATTCCACGTCTTATGCTATGCTGTAGGTAGGGGTGAAAAATCTTAGTCTAGTAACCAGTCATAGCTGGGACTTGATGCGTGAAGGGGAAGCAGAAAAGCAGGTTTTTTTCACCTCCTTTTGGCTTTTGTATCTGACTTTGATTGTTTGTACTTTATGATTTGAGATAAAAGTGTTGGATACAGTTAGAAAATTAAAGCCCTAATATTAGCATCACATGTATTTCATGTAGAAGCAATATTGTGCACTGGTATGGATTTCACGACCACTTGAGGATGAAGACTTGCAGTGTATAGCTTCACACAAAGATTTGGTAAGTTATATGGGATCTTTGTTTTGTATTGCATTGAAGCTTTTAATACGTGTTATGAACCTTTGCATTGGGCAGATTTGGTATTTAAATATTTTATTGTCTTAATCCTTTTGCCAGGTTTCTGGTAGAGATTTCTTTCTAGTCATCTGATGTGCTCCATTATTTGGTTCTTTTATATTCTTGGACAGCAAATTTTGCAGAGAACCCCAGTAAGGGTGCTTCACCGCCGTAGTCCACTAGAACGCGGGAAGATTATACATTGGTTAGAGTCTCTCCCATTACGTAGCATCATGTTATTCTTGTCGATCTGTGTTTACATTCACAATGGCTAACAGGCTATCTCCTCTCATTTCCTATTATAGGATGAAAATTGAGCAGATCACTGGAAGCTCTCAATATTTTCTTTTGCATTTATGTACCCAGGTAAAATAATTGAGACCATACCATGAGATGCATAACTCTCTTTCCAAATACCATCCTAATAGATCTCGTTTTGAAGTGTTTGGTTTTGATAGTGATAAATGAAACTAGGAATAAAAAACACTACAGATTGTGGTAGATTGGTAATCTAAGAAATTAGAGATGTAGACGTGATGATGCAAATATCATTTTAAAAGTATTATGTAGAATAATGGCCCTGGATTGAATGACCTCTTCGCTACCTGACTGCTTTGAGGTCTGTGGAAAGTAATTCTCAAACCTGTATCTAGCGAAGTGGCGCTAATGATGATGCTTGAATCACAGGCTGGCACGTATATCAAAGAATTTGTACACGGGGATCTAGGACGTACGCATCCAAGGTATGAAAAAACAAACAATTTATCATTTCATCTACTGTTGCAGCTCAACTTTTAGAGTCTCATAACCTTGTATAGTGATTATCTTATTGATGGGAATGATGCCTAGGTTTACTTTGAGAAATCTCGTTTATTTCATATTTGGTGGCTTGGTTGTCATAGACGTAGACTGGCACAACTTCCATGTATAGTTTAGCACAGCACTGCTATTTACTTGAGCAGTATTCGACTTGCTAGAGCTGTCCTTGTAGTAATATTTGTGATAGTAGAATCATTGAATTTGATGATTTATTGACCAATCAATTTTAAATAAAAAAAAAAGGTAAAGAGGTCGATAAAAAAAGGTTCTGTTTCCGTGCTTATTTCTTTTTTTTCCCGTCAGTTTAAAACAAATTTCTTACCTTTGGCAGCATTGGATCGATTCTAAGATGCAGAGCAGAGATTCTACAACTTGATGTTACCGACGTGAAAATGGATTGTTTTTTTGGCTGAATAAGATTCTTACGTTTATTTTGAGGTTTTTTAATTGACTATTTTCAGATTTGCAATATTTTGGAAATATCTTTATCTCAAGTTATGAGTGCCTGGGTCTTTTTTATTCCGTTCCCGTCCATGCAACATGGAGTGGTCGTCTCTCATGAGTTTATTGCTCTATCCCTGGCCCGATTGAGAGTTTGCAAGAGTTAATATAGATTAACTCGGGTGAATTTAAAAGGTCATTTTAAGTTTATTTTTAAGCTGAAACGATGTGTCTCATTGAGTTTTGGTAAAACCAAGTCTCATTGAGTTTTGGTTGGGTCTTAAATTGACTTGATTGAGTCAACTTCCAACTTATTGCGGTTAACTTGTACATCACTGGTTCTATTTCACGGTAGAAGAGTCACCTATACACCCGCTCGTGCAAAAACCAACCCATTTTATGCGAGCAAAGAATCACAAAAAATGGGGTTATTTTAGGACTCGGTATTCAGAACTTACAATGTCACTGTTGCAAAACCCTCATAAAAGCATGATTAATTTGGAGAGATGGGTGTTGTCCTTCTCAGGTAATAAATGTTCGTTTCAGAATTTTTTTTTTTTTTTTAAAAAGGGAGCTGCGATGAGAATATCTATTGATCATTTAGATCTTTCTATCAAGAGCGTGTTTGGCAGTGTGGTTGCGGGTGCTTTTCAAATAGCTTTTCGTGCTGAAATGCATGCCAATGATGTTTTTTTATTTTTTAAAAATCATTTTTGACATCAGCACATCAAAACGATCCAAAAAGTACAAACCGCACTCAATTTTAGCAAAAAAAAAAAAAATTCAAATTTGGAGGAAACGCAGGTACAATCGCAGTACCAAACGTTCCCCAAATGTAGGTGCTCCTTTTACATCCAAATCCGATCTTACTCGTTCCAAGAAGCATCCAACATCCTTGCCATGAAGCTATACGTATCGGCAGCTTCATCGATCTGTGGATAAACTGCCGAATGTCAATAGTCCGATCCCTTTTCTATATATCATTATTCAGTCTAATAGGCCCCAAAATTTTGTGCTATAATTACCTTTTTTTTAGTTGGGCGTCCAGCTCCATGTCCAGCCTTACACTCAATGCGACCTATGATTGGATTTGTCTGAGGACTATTCTCCAAACTTGTGCACAAAATATATTGCATGGTCTGAAGAAACAAGTCGGACAGATTTTGAGAAGGGCAGTATAAATGAATGCAGATATGATACAAAATGAATGATGGATAAGACATATGACAGCCCCCGACTTAATGAACATTTACTGTTTTGTGAACTTACAGCCAGCAGCTTCAGAGAGTGTAATGGCACAACTCGATCATCATGATCAGCAGTCAATAGCATGGTGGGTGGGTACTGTGAAGGTTGTTCGGGATGTTGTTCCCATGGTCTGCGGACATTATGCAGCGGCGAGTACCTGAATAAGGAAAACGTGAAGGTTGAAACAAGATGCAGTGTCCAGATGTTCACTGAGACTTATCTTTGCAAGATTGGGAATATGTGATGGTGCCAAGCAGAGAATTCAGCTTACACAAAAAAGCTCATTAACAATCAGCAAACTCTAAGATGCTATATAATGCCTGAGTTAAGTTGCTGAACGAATACACTTAGAGAGAGGCTGGTGGTTTCATGGAAATAGTAGAGTGACAAAAGTTCACAATCACCACCATTGCTGTGCACTTTAAGAAAGATGGCAAACAAACTCGCTAAGATATGGTTTAATTTGGCGATAATAAGCAAGAGCATCTACTTTGTGCTGCCACCAGTGGTTCCTAGAAGACAGGCAACTGTTATGGATCCAACCTTGCAGTGTTGGACCCGGGCTTTTAAACCAAACCTAACTGTAAACAAGGCTTTTAGAATAAGAAGATGCCACTAGATTCTTATACTGAATTCAACTCACTCACTTGATTAGCCAATCGAACTCTTCCTTCTTGTCTGAACAGCCATAGTCAGAAGTCCATGCATGACCTAAAAAACAAAATTCAGCTAAAAATCAATATATAAACGGTGGTTATTGCTTATTAGAGCCAAAGGAAGTCAGCTACCTATGGTAAACTTGTGAAATCGCAGCATGTCCATAACACCAACATGAGCCAGAGCACAACCAAAGAGATCGGGTCGCTGCCACATAAATGTAATAAACACAACTAATACAAACTAAAATAAGTGGCGAAACTAAAATATAATCAGGCAAATGAATAGACTTTCCACCTGATTTATGCAAGCCCCAACAAGCAGCCCGCCATTGCTTCCACCTTCAATGCACAACTTCTTTGGTTGGGTATAGCCAGCAGATACAAGGTATTCAGCAGCCGAAATGAAGTCATCAAAGCAATTCTGCTTTCTCGCAAGTGAGCCCGCTTTATGCCATTCCTCACCGTATTCTCCACCACCACGAATATTTGCAATGCAGAAAACAGAACCTAAATGCCTTGTCAGAACAATTCGGTTGACACTAAATGATGGTGTGATACTAATGTTAAATCCACCATAGGCATATAACAAACATGGGTGTGACCGATCCAAGGTTATATTCTTCTTGGCCACAATAAACATAGGAATCCTGGTACCATCCTTGCTGGGCACAAAAACCTGAAATGAAAGAGCCCAGTCAAGTAGGAAACAAATACCAACGTTTGTGCATAGTGAGGACAGGAAGGGTGTATCTGTTAAATTTAATTTTCAGAAAAAAATATCACTAAAGCTCCGCCAGAAGAAAAGAGAGCAGAGAGGAAAGGAGAGCATCAAATAGATAGAACAGTATAGACACTATCAAAAATTATTCCTCTGCCCCCTTGGGGACACACTAGTAAAAAAGAATAAGATTATTCCTAGAAAACATTTTGTAATTTAAACTTTAAATTGATCTAGTGATAATATCGAAACACCATTTAATGCTACAAAAACAAAAATGGGGAATAGTTACCTGATTCACTTGGAACTCTGTGCTATTGAATCCTGGCACGCTAATTTCACGGAATATCTTCACATCCGGAACCTCAGTGTCTAAATTGCATTGATATATTATACGAGAGGTGAGAAAGCTAGTAAACTCAATAAATACTGTACTATCCTCTCGCCGTGCAGATATCCCAGTAACCGAGCCAATATCAATTGGTAACCGATGCAGCAGAGATCCTGTTCTCAAATCCATTATTTGTAGAACATGCTTCACATCATTCAAGTAACTCACAATCATTCTATCGCCATGAACAGCATATGCGGATTCAAGAACATCTTTTTCGGATTCTGGGACGACGTCTATCCAACTACTCGGCTCCTTCAAATCTACCCGGACTATTTTATACTTAGGGGCATCTTTATTAGTCAAGAAAGTAAACAATGTGCCATCATTTGCAATCTCATGATACTTTGCATCAAAGTTATCAACAAGCTTAATAAATGGGAGCAGGCTATTTCCTCCTTTAAAACCTTCAAGGCCATCAGAAAATGCAGACATATCACAGTAGTATACTTTGTTGACAGGATCACAGCTCTCTTCAATATATAAGAGAAGATACTGCAGAATAACATATAAATGATGTCATCTTGGAAGAAATTCAAACAAAAATGCTTTCTTCATTCTAGTCACGTGACAAAAATGAAGTAAATAAACCAGAAAACAAATACATATATAAACATTCACAATACCTTTCCATCATCAGTCACACCAGCTTCGAACATGTATTTGGGGTTTTCCAGATCTCTCCAACACAGTATATCTTCAGATTGATCCGTACCCAAGAAATGGTAGTAAAGCTCATGATAAAGGTTGGAATTAGTCTCCGTCCCAGCATCTAAGTTTTCTCCCTCTCTGAACAACAAATTCAATTTTTCTTTCAATCTAAAAACCACGAGGGTTCAATTATATTATCTACTAACATCGCTCAAACAATCAGGAATCCAAAATTATTCAACAGATTCATTCTTCATTCATCTCTCAGTACATATAACTAAAAAAATACAAGCTAGTTACTCTTTCTGGTCAATTAGAGTTCCCCAAATATCACTTGAAACTGTCATGTCTTGATCAGCTACACTTAAGCAGCATTTTACTTGAAATTTCAAGGACACACAAAATGTTTACATACTTGGGATTTGGATAACGGCAATAGAAAAATCCTTTGCTGTCATGCGTCCAACTAACACCGCTAAACTTAACCTGCATCATCAAATAACATTAAAAACAATAAACTCAGCCACCAGCACAACCAAAATCAAAATTTATCTAGGAATTGAAACAAAGCCTCACCCAATTTAAGGTATCAGCCTCGACTATCTTATCCCCCACGCGCATGACTTTAATTGTAACCCAATCACTCCCACTCGTACTAAGCCCATAAGCCAAGTACTTAGCATCCTCACTAACCGAAAGCGTTTCAGAACTCAATGACACCGTCCCATCCTCACTCAGCCCATTTGGATCAAGCAAAACATCTGGCTCTCCCTCTAAACTATCCTGTAACCAGCCACAAAACATCAACACCAAGAATTGTTTTAGGAAAAAAACATTGAAGACATCTTCTAGCTCGTAAAACCTGCACATAGAGGACGTTTTGTGCTTGAAGCCCAGTATTATGAAAGTAAAAATACTTGTTCCCTCGCTTAAACGGCGCGTCATATCGCGGGTGATCAAATAACTTTGTGATTTTCTCACGAAGTTTTTCTCTTGTATCGCATGCATTTAACACTGATTCTGTCAATTTTACTTGCTCCTGGACAAACCCTTTTACCTCCTCTGCGTCAGGATCTTCAAGCCTGCCAAGCCAAATACATTAATTAGTTTCTCGTGGATTAAGCTTTTTGCTCGGAATGGATTCGATTTTTTGGCAAGAATTTAATTACCATCGATAAGGATCTGCGATTTTTACACCGTGGTAATCATCAATTACAGCGTCGTCTCGGCGAGCGATTGGATACTGTAAAGGTTTGTCAAGAGCTGAGAGGGAACCCATTGGTCCTGGTCTTTGACGAGGACAGACCTCGGAATTGAAGACGTTTCTTCTTTGAGGTTGCTGTTTGGTTACGCGAAGGAGAGAATAGGAGAGAGGGGGACTTTGTAGAATGAGATTTTGGAGGTGGCGCGTAAAAAGGGAGGTGAGATTCGAGGGAGAAATAAATAAGGGGAAAGCGTGGTGTGCGAGTGAGAACGTTGCCGTTTGGTTTGGAACTTGAAGGAGGTGAGCCATTTGAGGATTGTCTGTAAACGATAGCACCCCTCCATTCTCCATTTTGCTATATTAACCTTGGAGGATAATTTAAACTCGACCTGTGAGTTAATTTGATGATTTGATTTGGAAGGGTTTTTTATTTAATTGTAGTAGATGTTCAATAGGTGAAACTCGAGTTACCT
>Ga0325410_1005159_pt1 | contig 14491 bp, 7 predicted proteins | sample PopdelMetagenome_16_FD_206182 | JGI IMG/M metagenome (GOLD analysis project Ga0325410, IMG submission 206182) | Populus deltoides microbial communities from Bellville, Georgia, United States - Xylem-PdIQD-R3 | ecosystem: Host-associated > Plants > Phyllosphere > Stem > Wood/Secondary xylem... | reverse complement strand
CTAGTTTTACCACATATAAAGTTGGTAGCTTAAATAAATCCTTGTGCCAACTGTTCAAGTTTGATAATTGTTGGATACCCCTTCCATGGTCCATGGTCGATTGAGGATGAAAGTTTGGTATGGAAAGGATAATGTTATTAATACCCATCATTGCGTGTGTGACCATTCTCAAGGCTTAGGCTTCGAAGTTTGGTAGACGAAGAATGGACTTGGTTAATATTTCATGAAATGGTTGAGATTTGGGAGGCTATCCCAAGGGGGTTCAGTCTACAAATTCATAGGCATAGCCCTTTACTGGGTTTTCAAAACACGAAAACACAATCATAGACATATGATTTTCTCTTCAAGACTTTGCAGACATCTTTGAAGTGCCTTGGGCACGCCTTACTAGAGTAAAAGATGGGAGTAAAAAAAAATATAAAGACCCGTGAGCAAAAAGCAGTCAAATTAGTAACCCTAAGTCCAACCTACCTCATAACCTCTAAATTCACACCTCATGAAGCTGTGATTTATGCATTGTTTACTGCCAAAATAAGAACTCTTCATGTGAATGGCATTAATCGTTAGTAGAAAATTTTGGGTGGTAGAAAATTTGTCTGTGTTGTCCTATGTGTGATTAAAGTGGTTTCTTCAGGTCATAAACAATAGTCAACCAGAGTCCCAAACAAGACTTTAGAGGTTCATATATAACGATGTCAGACTCAAGTGTCTGTATCAAGTCATGAAAAGGGCCATTTACTTAATTCCTTGCCCTTCTCAAAATATATATTAAATTTTCTGCTGCAGTTATTTGCTCAAACTGCCAACATTTATCAATGTCCTTAAAAGGAATGGTTCCAAGTGTTGGTTTAACTGCCATGACTTCATGTGATCACCGTAACTTTAAAAATTATTTTTTAAAATTTTTTTTTATCTTATATTGTAGTAAAAATCTAGCTATATATATCTTCTTCTTTTAAATTTATTTTTTTCAAAATAATAATCGCAAAAACTACCATAATTCTAAATATACACTACAGCTTCATCATTTAATAATGATTCTAAAATGCATTTCAAAGTTTTTATCAAAAGAAAAAAATAATAAATTAAATTATTTTAATGTTTTTGAATATAATAAGATTGAAAACGTTAAAAAACATTTAAATTTTTCTTACAAAAATATTTACACTACATTACCAATCACACTATATAAACATTCTTTTATATTAGTCTTGGCAATAAACACACAATATATATATATATAATCCTTTTGTGTGGACAACAAATCACATTCTTAAAACAAGAAAAAAAAACGAAGTGATTGTTCAAAAAGATTAATTTATGTTTAAATGCGAGAGACTTGTCAGGAGGTGCCACTTGCCTTTTGACCTTTACACTTCACTAGAAAAGACATTCCTAGAAATACATGTCCGGAGCATGGCCATCTGCTTTCTAGCAATCAAAATTGGAAAACTTTTTTTTTTTTTTATTAAAGAAAATCATATATATAGCTGGCAGCCTAGTTAGTTTTTATTTAATGTTATATTTTTAATATTGCCAATCCGATCCATATATACAAGTAGAAGTATACGAAACAAGGCCAGAGAGGCAAATCTATAGAAAAATGGCACTGCCTGACTGAGATCTTCGGGTCATGGTAATTTGGACCTGTTTGGAGTAATTCCCGATGGGGATTCCCTGTCACTCTGTGTTTGCTTGCATAAAATTTACAAACCCAGATCGGGTCAGTCACTGGTGACCAAAAAAAAAAAAGAGAAAAAAATGATTATATTCATGTAATTCAGTTGCAGAAAATCAGTTTAATCTGAGCAAAGTCATGAGAAAAACCCAAATCTTTACATTATAATTATAATTATTTGGAATTTTGAAACATTGGTTTTGTAGGGATACTATTATCCGTAAGTATAGTAATTTTATCTACGTACCACGCTTTGATTTTTAATTTTATTCTTTATATTATTGAGAAATTCTTGTTGATGCTATGGGATATATAGTTATTTGAATCAATTAATATATATATATATGATCATATGGAAACAGCAGCTAGAGCATATTCTACAAGAAACTCTCAACAAACTATTCCTCACCATATACAGTGATCTCTACCTATATGCATTAATTAGAATATTAAATACATTTCTAGATTTATATAACAAGTTGTAAGTGGTCGATATAAAATAAAATAAAATAAAATAAAATAATTGAATCCAGACCTCTTCTTTTTGTAATAAAAAAAAAAACAAGATGTACATATGAACTTTGCGGGTGTGCATGCTTCAATTTCGTCCACTCTGGGGCCTGGAGAAAACATTAAGTTGACACAGCTTAGATGCTTTTAACTATCATATCAAGCCCATCTCTATTAGGTTAAAATAATAATTTAATTATAAATTAATTAGTGGTGAGAATCAACTGGTTGTCAGCAATGATCATAGGCTTGGATTTAAAAAACAAGATGGTACACTTGTATGTATGTAGAGTTCTTACTATATACACGTACGTACTTGAGAGTATATTGAAAAGAAATGGTAGCTAGCTATGTCTCATTACAACAAGTGTGTATAGAAATAAAAAGACGGGACCATGCAAAGATAAATAAACGGGGGGTTGTGTAAGGAAAGACTGAGATATCATGATATAATTTATTACACCATTTTTAAAGCTTCTGCCTCCACAAAAATCCAAAATCTCCACCACCATCTTTCCTGTTTTAAAAATTTATAGTCAGACCTTAGCTAGCTCTTTAATACTATAAGATATTTGGGCTCTTCGATCAAAATCCCTAGCATTTTTAAAGAAGTGCACAATCTATAGCCATCACCGCAATTACCCCATGGACACCATAAATGAAAAGCACATTTTGAATGATAGAATTTATTAAATCTCAATCTAAAATTTTAAAATATTAAGTGAGGTTTTAAGATATAACTTATATTTTTCTGTAACACACCCCCTTAAATACAAGTTCTTGAAACTTGCACAGGCTTATATTATCTTGTGAGATTCGAATTTGTAAATGATTAATCATCAAGACTCTGATATTATATTAAACAACTATTTTAATTCAAAAACTTAATTATTAACACTACTCATTAATTATAGCATTAGCACTGACACATATAGAAATCAAAACTAGAGGGTGCTCAAAACTCACCGCCCATATTATTTGAAGTTGGATATCAAAACGAGATTAAGTTTTACAAAGGTAGAAGTGCAATGCATGGTTGGTTTACTGAAAAGGTTGCATTTTCCTAGCGTGAAAAAATATTAAATTAATATTTTTCAATGGTTTCGAGTGAGTTACTGGTATAAATAATTAAAAAAAATCTAAAAAACTTATTATTTTAATGTTTTTTTTTTTTTTGCTAGTTTTATAACTCTTAAATCTGAGTGAGAGACCGTACAAATTAACACATAACTATGATCATCATCGTCAACTAGGAAGCTAGATCTATCACCCTACCATAAAAAGCACAAGGAAAAAATAGAAAGAAAAGGAAAGCTTTACAAAACAATGTACTGTCAAAAGAAGAAATGTTACATGTAATCATCAGAGGAAACAACACAATCCTCCAGGAACTCAAAGTCTTGTCTGAAATCTCTCCACCTTACCCCGTCAAATCTTTCTTGATTTTACTTCCAGTCAGTCCATACATATCATTTCATTCAGTAGTAGTACATGACCTTCTCTTGCGTCTTGTTTTCATCAATCAGCAGGCTGTCATTACACGGATTAATATTATTATTACTGCTGCTGCTAATCAGTTGCTTGACATCCTCAACGAGGTCATAGTCCGATGGCGTTTCTCCAGTATTTCCATTTGGCTTCTCTACCCATTGATTCAGATTTTCAACTCCGTGGTTGCCATAACTTGGCATGAACTTTTGGTTCTGATAGTTTTCATACCCATTATTTGACATCAAGCTGTGAAATCCCATATCTTCTTGTTTGATCTCATATCTGCCATAGCTTATCTGGCTGCAACTCCCATCAGAATTAGAACTGCAACTTGCTTCACTACCAAACACCAAGAAATTATCTTTCACAGCTGGATGATATTGCATGGGACTGAATAATCCCTCTTGGCTGGTGGGTTGGAAAAGTAAAGAGTTTGTGGCAAAAGAAACACTGTTGTTGCTTAAAAGACTGGATGGAATTTGTGAAATTGGATCAAAGCCAGTGAAAGATTTGTTCTGGGAGTAATAAGAGAAAGAGCCACCAGAGTCTTTATAGATTGATAACAGTGAATGAGATGGTAATGGTGGATCAGTTTGATCTGAAGATGGGAATGGTGGGGTTTTTCTTTGAGATTGAGGAGCCATGACCATGAGTTTCTTCTTGAGCTTGGTGTTCCAGTAATTCTTGATATCATTATCGGTCCTTCCTGGTAGCTGAGCAGCTATTATTGACCATCTGCAAATTGCATGTTAAAGAAGAAGAGGTTGCATAAGAAGTGAAGTCTTAAGTATGCACTTCACAGCTGTAAGTAGGTGTTGATTTTGGATCCAAACTTGGCATGCATGCACAGAAATTATCCAAAACAAGAAAATTATTCTTGATTTTTGCAAGATGGTTTTATTAATTGAAAAGGAAAAACAACCTATAATTTTCTCTGCGTTTCCTTTTCCTTCCCTAGCTATTTTTAGAAAAATGGCCTCAATATCATTTCATCACATGACAGATGATACTGATGGAAAAGAGAAAGAAAAAGAAAAAACACTCACATACGAAGAGATAAAAACAAATAATTTGTGTAATTAGAGTAGAAATTATGGATCAAACCAAAAGACAAACAAACAAAAAGAAATGTCAAGAAGCTGTTTTAAATGGAAACTAATGCACCTGCTTCCAATGTTTGCAAACAGGCTGCAGATCAGCCTATCCTCCTCATCAGAGAATTCACCATGTTTAATGTTGGGCCTCAGATAGTTTAGCCATCTCAATCTACAACTCTTGCCACATCTCTTCAGCCCTGATCATCAAAATCACCAAAACCATGTCAAAGCAACACCATTAGAGAGAGAGATGAAATGGTTTGTTCCTAATTGTTCGAGTTTATCTTACCAGCTTTCTGAGGTAGAGCAATCCAATTGCCACCAGTCCCATATTTCTCTATGTACTCTTTAAGCTTCGAGTCTTCTTCTGGTGACCATGGTCCCTTCTTCACATTCGCCTTGTCACAACAAGGAGCCCTTCCCATCTCTCTCTCTCTCTCTCTCTCTCTCTCTCTCAAGATCTCCTGTCTTGGATATCCTCTCTACCGTAAGGAACCCCAAAAGGTCTCACTTCCTACAGAAACCGGGGGAGGTCTGCTTGTGCCTTTTAATAATGGACCTGGGGTGTAGACAGTAAAATAAAAATAAAAATAAATAAGAGTCCTTATTCTCTTTCGGAAATATGTACACACACAAGTCAAAATGATAGACAAGTTCAATGAGTTTCTAACTAGTACACTGCCCGGTCTTAAATATTAGCAAAGCTAGATAGAACTTTCCATCTCAAGTCTTTTTGATGCCCTAAATAAAAACTTTTCACCCTCTCCCTCTCTACATTTTTCAAAGGCATCCCTAAGTCTTCTGAAGAAGAAATTCAACAGGAGATGAGTTGATAGCTACAGGCCTTTAAATGGTGACATTTTCCAAACCATGGACTAAGTACTTGGTGTGTGTTTGTGTATAACTAACTGGCCTCAACTTTGGTAGTTAATAATTTTTTCAATCCAAGACAAGAAAAAGTCGTGCATGCACTCTTCCTCTGTGTATAATTTGAAATTATCACGCTAAAGAACCTCCCTCCCGCATAACCATTACTTTTATAATATATAGAAATTAATCACGAGGAGAGTAAAACTTCAGATATATTTGAATAATTCCTTTATATATACACACACACACACACACACACACTCCTAACTAGCTAGTTTATCAGGATAAAGAAATATTGCATGTGACGGAACACTTCTCGATTTTTAGGACTAATTAAGAAATAAAAATGAACCCCTAGCTCTAAAGTCCTCGATCACTACAAACTGGAAGAGTTCCTTAGCTTTTTGAAGACCTATGAAAAGGAGAAACGTTGCACGTTTATGATGAATAATTGGCACCAATATCACTCCTTTTTTCAAAGATTTCATCTTCGAGCCTCTAAAGAAAAGAAAAATAGTAAATATAGATTATCTTATTAAAACTCTTAATTCAAGTTATGAAATTTAGAAGGCAAGAAATCTCCTCTGAATTAAAAAAAATAAATCTCAGTATAAATTGTGAAACCAAACAGGTCTTAATTTCTCATATATATCTCTTTTTCCTTCGCCACTGTTACTGCTCTCTTCTTTTTTTTTCCTCTCTTACCAAGATAACCCAAAATTTTAAAGATCTATTTTTTTATTCTAAAAATTATTTTCCATCATGAAAATATGCCTTACATATGGTCATTAAAAATTAAAATAAGAGTAAAAGTAAAAATAATGATGATTTTCCAGTCAACAATTTAAGACTTGATTTTCATGATTTTTATTATTATATAGAGAAAAAAATAATATTTTTATTTTTATGATGGTATTTGATGTTATAATAATGGTTAATTTTTAAAATATTTTTTAAAATTTAATTTTAACATTAGTATATCATAACAATAAAATAATAATTTAAACATATAAAAAACTAACTTAAAACAAAAATAAACTAACATTAAAAAAAAAAAACACAACCACGTCATCACAATAACAGATTTCAAACTTAACATGGATTTTTTCAAATTCCAAGGCAACATGTAGCAATTAACACCGTTTGTCACAAGATGATTCTAACACAAAATTTATGACATATTGGTATCTGACTTTGATCTTAGATGTCACATATTTAATACGGTACTTGGATAATTGATGACAAATTTTCAACTTTAAAGGGAGCCAGACGGGATGGAAGCACACTAGAAGCATCATCAGTCTTTGTTTTGTAAACATGGTTTCTTTCTTTTCTTTGTTGTCTTTAATATAGAGACGAGGGAGGAATGAACACAGATGATTCGGAGATAATTAAATATAACTATAACAAAGACTAAAGTGGCAAAGCCCACTACACTGGCTTGGAGTGGGATGATGATCTCTGCTTCGATTGTCTTACTGTAATAATCAGTGACCGGAGGGTGAATTGAATTATTGAGAGGTTCAAGATCAAAATAAGACAAGGTTTTAAGTGTGATTAATGTCATAGTAGCCCGCCCATGACAATAATTTAAACAGCATCGAACCAAATTAATTCATAGATGTTGACATCATTAAACATATATTGAGATCGATCCTCAAGAAAGCGAAGCCTGTAAGAGATTGAGGAAAAACTAAGATAGTGATCGTACGTAAGATCATGATTGATAATTAATGTTCATACAAGGAACCAATTGAATTAATTAATGGCAAGATCATATACATGTTGAGATTTCTGGCTTGCTACACGAGAAGGGTTGTATCAAAATATTTTTATTTTTATTTTTAATAACGTACGTATAACTGTTTTAATCATTAAAATACATGAGGTCCGATTTGTTTTGTTTATGAAATTAATTGATTCGAGTCATCGCAAACGTGAAACAACATTTTCCTGAAACCATCAAGTAATTATAATTAATATCTCTGGTTGTCTTTGACTTTTTATAAGGGTTTTACTCTTACGCATTCACATATAATTATTAATTTGCAGCTATCGAATCATAATGTATTAATTGGAGTTGAACCTTGTCGGGAAGAAACTGATTAGAACGACTGAAATTCAAGATGGGATCTATTTCTTTCAAGGTTAACGAATCCTTCTATTTACCTCAATTTGTCATTTGTCTTCTGTGTTAGTTTCAAATATATATATATATATATATATATATATATATATATATATATTTCGGTTAGTTTACGCACAACTCAATTAATTTTTTAAAACTCTAAAATTAATAATTAAATAAATTTCTAATGGTACTTAAATTTATAGCACTAACACAGACAGACATAACAATCAATTTCAAATATCAAATATTATTTGCGAGGCTTGCTGCTGTGAAAAAGAAAAGAAGAAGTTTTTCCTTCAAGTTCCAATCAATCTAAATTGCCTTTGAAATTTAGTTCATGTTGACATATGGGTTCTTCTAGTGGGCATCTTCACACACGAGGGCTAGATTTTCTTAACTATGGTTGATGATTATTATACCACAGCCATCTCGTTCTTTCTTATAAGCCACAAGTCAAAAGCAATCCATATTTTTATCTCTTTGTATACCATCGTTCAACAATGCTCTAACGTTGTGACAATCACGCTGCTGCTGCCAATCCCGTGTTCTATAAAAGAACGAGCCACATCGAGATTAAATCTCATTTTATACATGAATATACTTGAGTTTATTGTTTAATAATTATTATTACAAAAATTAAAAGGTATGGGGAAATTATTATACATCAAGAGATTTTTTTTATAATAGATTGTAATAATAATTTTAATTTTAATTTTTTTTCATGAGTGGATAAAAGTTTCTTTTGCTTTCTTCCGCAAGAGTATTCAAGTTTTTTCAATTTTCAAGTATAACAAAGTAACGTGCTTGGGTAAAAAAATTTAAAAATTTTTAAAAGTATGATAAGACTGCAAAAAAAAATTATTTTATTTAAACAGGATTTTTCATTCACATATAGTAGAACTTAACAGCGAACTCTTTTTTGTTTGTGCAACTTATTTTATAAATTTGTTATATTCGAAGAGGATATAACAAAAAAAAATATTGAGTTCTAAGTGATTTATTTCAAGTCTTTAAAAATAAATTTTTTTTATGCATTGTGGATGAAAATATTAATTTTATGTTTCCATCCAAGTGTTGGATAGTTTTTTAAAGGGTTTATGTTTTTTTTTTAAAATTTAAGATGTTATTGCATGATCTAATTGTCAAAGTTTGTTACAAAGAGAGTTTATTATACATTATAACTATTAGTATATACGAAAATTTAAAATATTTGATCATAAGAGAAAACTTTTGAACTTTTGAATTGATATATTATATTATAGGAAAAGAAAATGTTGTACATGTAAAAGACTTATTGTCCTTTTGACTATCTTAATTTGTGTAATTTTATAGATGATTTCTTCACTAACATTAAAGATAAAAAAAAATTGAGTAAATTTTAGGGATGCATGTGGTTAATATTCCAAAATAGAAAAATATATTTGGTTAAAAAGATAAAAATAGAAATATCAAATAAATATGTTTTTAGAGCAACCAAAGAAACAACAATTGAAGAATATTTGCCTTGAAGATTAAACCCAACAAAGCACTATTTTCCTTCTTGAAGGCAACAATTGAAGAATATATATTGGACCACATTCAAGATGTTACAATGCCAAAAGAAGCATAAGAAACCGTTGTTAGTCTGTTCTCAAAGAAGAATGATATGAGATTGCAACTTCTTAAGAACGAATTGTTGTTAATGACATAATGAAACATGATGATTCATCAAGTCTTTAATAAGGTGAAATAACATGTCGTGAGATTTATAAATTAGAACTTGAAGAAACTATTAGTAATGAAAAGAATAATCATCCATGGTTTAAAACCTGAATATCAGAGTTTTGTTACTGCTGTAAAAGGGTGGCCTACTCAACCATCACTAGTTGAGTTTGAAAAACTACTTGATTGTTAAGAAAATATGGCGAATCTTATGGAAGAATTTTTTATCTAAAGGTGAGGAGGAAACACTTTACACCAACAATGACAGAAGCAGCGGCATACCTGCAAGTACTGAATCTATAGTTAGAACATTAATAGTGAATTCAATAAGGATGGTGATAAGGAAAAAAGTTATCAAAGAAAGGGGGAGGCTTTCATCAAGGGGGAGTTTTAAAGAATTACAACAATATTAAAAGATTTGAAGGCAGATATCATAATTATAAGAAGAGCAGGCACCGAAAGAAAGACTATTGGTTCAACAAAAAGTCTACAAAAAACAATGTTGTTATTTCAAGTCCAGAAAGATAGGCAGAAGATAAATGAGATGATGAAACTAGAGAGAAGAATTCGACTAACAATGAGGGAGAATATAAATTAGACAAGTTCTCTTAGAACTTACAATAATTTTATATAAGTCATTAATATACTTGTGCCAATACACTACAATAACATAAAGTGGTAAGAGAAAAAATTAACATCTTGTAGAAATCTGTCAAAATATGTTTCATGCAAAGAATGTGCTAGGAAGATTTTAGGTTGAAGCAATGAGAATCGTTGCTTATGTAATTAATACACCCCTTAAAAGAGATTAAAGTTTATATCATCCCATGAGAGATCATGGAATACAAAGACTACAAATAACAAAATTTATATCATCCCATGAAGTCCAAGTATTATAACTAGATCCAAATAATTTTTAGGCCGGGGCACACAACCCTAGCCTAACTTGTTCGAGCCAACTCTCCCTTGAAAAATTTGTCAAGATCTCATGCGAGAATTGTAATGATTCCTACCTAAAAGGCCTGCATTATTATCAACATTACTCTTCGGGTTGAATATTATCAAAGTATTGTTAGCAATATTCTTTTTATTGCAGCCATATATCACACTTTTATTGTAGATTGTTACAGTAAAATTACTTTTTATCATTGAGTTGGAAAAATGATAGTCTTTGTTTTAAGGGTCTTTTAGTATTTTTCAGAGATCCATTAGATATTAGAAGATGTTCAGGGGTATGTTGATCTTTTTTTTATACAGTTAAAATGTGTTTTGACCTCCTAAGACAACAAAAAATAGAGTTGTTGACGAGAGTTTTTTTAGACTTTGCATAAGATTTTAAATAGTAAAAATATCTCTTTATCGTCAAGGTTAAGAAAATGTTGGGCAAGGGTTTTTTAGGCTTTTCCATTCTTCATATGCATTAAAAATACGAATTTAGCCTTAGAAGAAATAAAAAAAAAAAAGGTTTGCATTCGAGGGTATTTATGCACTTTCATGTGGGGTTTTTAGGTAATTACCAGGGTTATGATGATGTTTTAATATTTTTACATAGGCCTTTTATTTTTGTAATAAAAAAAGTTGCTGACATGTGCTTAACACGCGCCAGTGAATGAGTGGTGTCTACGCCATTTAGGCAGCGCGTGAGTCACCACTCAAAGTCCAAACCTAGTTGTACGTTGTCTCTTGAGATGTACTGTTGTGTCCTTTTCTATATGGTGTGACTTATGCTGGCATATGGTGGTCGGATTGTCACCGGTTGCCTTCCCCCCTCTTTTTTTAGTCTCTCATGCAACATAAAGTACATGATTGTCATCTTTGTTTTTTATTTTTTTTAATTTTAGTCCTCATTCTTTTGATCTCTTATTTCATTTTTATTCATTTTACAAAAGTTTTTTTTTTCAATTTAGTCCTTCAATTATAATTTTTTGTATTTTTTTAATTTCAGTCCTTATTCTTTTGATTTTGAATTTTTTCCTTGATCTTTTTATTAATTTTTTGACTTTCAATTTTATCATTCAATCAAAGTTTTTGTTGTTTTACTTTTTTTAATTTGACTTTCATTTTTTTAATTTGTTTTTTTTATTTACATGAATGATTATCACTTTATTTGATTATATGCTTTCTTAAGCTTTTAAATTTAATACTTTAAGCTTTTAAATTTAATACTTTAAATTTTTTTATATAAAAAACATATTGAAATAACTTGTAAACCCGGTATTTTTTCGTGAAAAAAAATTTACCACATGCGGTGGAGTGCGGTTAGATAGCTTGTATATATATATATATATATATATAACTATTATGAAGCTTTTTAAGCTCCATCGATCGTATCCGAAAAATAGCATGGGGAAATATTTTGGAAAAACCAACTATGTATTTTTATATATTACATCATTTTCCAGTCACATTATTTTATAAAAAGAGTTAATCAATGATAATTTTTAGTTTTTTTTTATTCTATCTCTATATATCAATTGATTTTGTTAAAATTGATGATTACGTCTATAGTACAAGGATAAAAATACTTATTTAAATCTATTGAATACAAAACAAATATATGTTATTGCAAGGATTCAAATATATAGAAGTAAACATGGTTAAATATTAAAAAAAAACTTAAATTTTTCTTTAAGGGATATTTTTTTTATTAATGTAAATGGATATTTTAATTAATTTATATTTCAACTATGACGTGTATGTTGGATCATTAAATAAAATAATAAATAAAATGAAATGTTAGCAAATATATAGTATAATAAATAAATAAATAAAATGGTATAAAAAATTCTAAATAAATCATCCATCACAAGAAATTTTTTTTTTTTTTTGATGTAACTCAATGTTACTATCAATTATCAAATCTAATAATTTCAAACAAAGGACTAACTCTAATATTTAAACAAGGTTATGAATGAAGTTCTGGATGCTTTTCTGCCATTAATTTATGATTAAAACTACAGTAAACGAACAATCAATCAATCAATTAATTAATTAATTTTAAATATCAAAGAACGTAAAAGAGAAGTTGCGTCATCTACATTGACTCTAACACAAGAAAGATTCTTGATTGCTAGTGCTCTCCTGTATTTCTCAACGGTTGGCAAGCTAAGGTAGAAAAACTTTGCAGGCTGTGCCCTTTTCATAATTATTAAAACAAATTAGTATATTATTATTATTATTATTTCTAGGTTATTAAAATGGAGAGGATTCGTTAAATTTCTTTATTGACTGCACTTGACTCTTCTGTTTTGACCTCTTCTTTCGTGCTTGCTTGTAATTACTATATTAACCTAAATACTGTGCTTGTTTAATTTGAACAGGCTGCCAAAGGATGGAACAAAAGAAAATGGTTAGCTATCCTCACATAAAACGCAGTTCATATAATTTACCGTGTGTCCTTGAATATAATGCAATCAATGATATTTTTATAAAAGTATTATTCAATTACAAATACTTTAGAATAATATTGTTAGCAAAGTACCAAAATCATCTCTTTTTTTCTAGTTTTACATTTTTTTTCTAAATTTTCAAGAAAAAATAGAAGAAGTGTATTAAAGAACCATCTCAACCCAATAATTTAAGTTGTTAGATAAGGTTCCAAGATATAATTTAGATTATTCTTTAACACATCTCCTCATGTAAAAGCTATTTGGACTTGAAACTTGTACACACACTATCTTATGCTTAATTTTTATTAAATAAATAGGGATGGTAAGATTCGAATTCGTAACTACTTGGTCATTAAAGTTCTAATATCATGTTAAAAAAATATTAACCCAATAATATAAACTGTTAGGTGAGATTTAAGATAAAATTTGTATTATTCTTGGATAAAATTAAATCGCAATTAGAATGAGGTTTTAGATTTCAAGTTTTTCGAATAAACTGGTAGGCATGGTTTAACAACTTTGTATCTACTAACACTTAATGCTATGACTTCAATTTCACTAGAGTGTGATCGAATATAAAACAATTTGTTTAGACAAGGTAGTGGCAAGCATTGAGAAAACCAAAACAGCTGAGGACCAAAAGGCAATTTGAGAAAATCAAAGGGGCTTTAAATATAAGAAACAAGAACAAAAGTCAAACAAGTCTCAGCTAGGATTCGATGGACAAAAGACGGAGCCTCGCTGTCATGATGATGCAACAGATTGCGCACGTATACTCTCTCACCCATTTATAGACTCCCACGTGTATCAGACAGAAACACCAAGACAATCAGTCTAAAGATTCGTGCTTTATTTCTCGTATTTATTACATCTGTGTTTTCGACACGTGTCTGTCTTGCCATGGACGTTCGCATACAAGACAAGACGGTCCCCTAAGCGTCCTCTTGGTGGTTTGACTTTTTGACCAAAAACCCAACTTAATTACCATTTGTACTCTTGACTCCGCGAGGCCCGTCCACCTCCATTTATTGAAATGAAAGTAGACATGGTAGAATTTTTATCCATTACAAGTGTAATTTCATCAACTTATGTATTTAAATAATTTATTATATTTAGAATATTTTTAATATATATTGAAAATAATTAATGTAGCTTTTATAATACTATATATATATATTAACTTTGTTTAATATGTGTAAAATACTCTATTTATTTTAATGAATTACGTGTCTTATGTAATAATAAATGGTCACGAAGGTCCCCTTCTAATTGAGACACAACGTGGAGGATTGGAAATTGCTTTTAATAAAAATGGAGTTGGACATGGAGAAGAGAAGGGTTTTTTTCTTTTTCTTTTTCTTTTTCTTTTTCTTTTTGAAGAAAGTGGATCATCTGTCCTCATTAACCTACATTAACATTTCATTCTTGAATATTCTTATAGAATGTGATTATTGAAAATATAGTTGCTAGAAATATGACTTTTTGTGTTTGATTGAAAATAATGATTGTAATGTGTATTTATTGTGTTTAATTCATATTGAGAATTCATAATAAATTTAAACAAATTCACTATTATAATTAAAACTAAAGTATTTAGTTTAACAATATGATTTTTACTTTTTTT
>Ga0325410_1005158_pt1 | contig 14492 bp, 6 predicted proteins | sample PopdelMetagenome_16_FD_206182 | JGI IMG/M metagenome (GOLD analysis project Ga0325410, IMG submission 206182) | Populus deltoides microbial communities from Bellville, Georgia, United States - Xylem-PdIQD-R3 | ecosystem: Host-associated > Plants > Phyllosphere > Stem > Wood/Secondary xylem... | reverse complement strand
ACAATGAAAGCGATTTGGACCGGACTTACTTTTCCTCCTTTGCCAAGAGAATCGGTTTTCTTGGACTTGTTTTGCTTCCCCATTTCTTCTTATTTAAGAGAGATTTGGGGATTTTACAGGGGAGATGAAGAGAAATGAAGGGGAGGGAGGGGGTTTTGAAGGGTGAAAATGCGGGGGCGGGAGGTTTTGAAATAATTTGGATTTAGCCGTTGTTTGTTTTGGGTTTGCAATTTTGTCTGTCCACGCCAGGAACAGAAACTCTCCGGGAGTGGATATATTAGATAGTAAAAGCATATTTGTTTTTGTTTTTATTTTTTAAAATGGTTTTTAAAAATTTTAAATTTTTTTTTTAATTTTATATCATGCTGATATCAAAAATTATTTTTTAAAAATAAAAATAATACATTTCTAAGTAAAAAATATTTTAAAAAACAACAACTACTACAATACTAAATAAGCTCCAAGTAAACTCAAATTATTATATTTAAAAAAATATATCATTTAATAAAAAAATAGTTTGAAGTAAAATTCGAGTTAGTTACACACAACATTTTAGGGAAAAAAAAGGCTTCGTATTTTTTTTTAATTAACGTGAGTGTTCCGGTCAGTTTGTGTATACTTCGACTAATCTCATGGGCCCTGAAGTTAACGACCATGTAAGCCTCCAGTGATCTGGAGGTTTGTGGGACTTGAACTGGTGATCTCTAAAGAGTTAATTTAGGACTTAATCAGTTGAGCTACATATTTCGGGATTTGTTGGTAATCGTTAGCATGGTGTCAACCTACCAATGAAGAAGCTTAAATTTTTGCTTTCTAATTTTTAGTAGGGTTGCGTTTGTTTTTCGAAAAGTGGTTTCTAGAAAACCACTTTCCAAACTTTCATGTGTTTGTTTGTTATTAGGAAATGTGGTCAACGGGCCCTGAAGTCAACGATCATGTAAGCCTCCAATGATCTGGAGGTTTGTGGGACTTGAACTGGTGATCTCTAAAAAGCAAATTCAGGACTTAATCAGTTGAGCTACATATCTCGGGATTTGTTGGTGATTGTTAGCATGGTGTCACCCTACCAATGAAGAAGCTTAAATTTTTGCTTTCTAACTTTTAGTAGGGTTGTGTTTGTTTTTCGAAAGTGGTTTCTAGGAAACCACTTTCCAAACTTTCCTATGTTTGTTTGTTATTAGGAAATGTGGTCAACGGAAAATACTTTCTGGTCAAAGAAAAATTTGGTTTGATTTCCAGGAAAGTGTTTTCCTTTTATTTTGGGCAGAAAACACTTTCCGAAAGTTGTGAAAAATTTAGAAATGTCATATTATTTGTTGATTATATCAAATATGGTCCTCAAACTTTTGATTACTATATATATTTTGTTTTGAATATTTGTTTTTCAATTTCATCCCTTAGAATTTAATTTTTATATTAACTTTAGTCCTGATTTTTATAATTGTTATTTACTTTTCCCTTATTATTTTTTAATTGAAAGTTTTTATCTATCAAATTTGGTCCTCATTCTTTTGATTGTTATTTATTTTATTTGAAATAATTTATGAAATGTTAATTATTATTATTTTAATTTCTTTATTTTTTAAATTTTTTTTATTTTTTAGATTTGATCATCTCTATTATTTTGATTATTATTTATTTTATTTGAGATAATTTATGAAATTATATTTTTTTTCCAGTTTCATTCTCATTCAACTTTTTAATTTGTAAGATTTGTTCCTTATTATTTTAATAAATTTTAGAAAAATAAAACATTAACAAGTTATTTTCCAGCTCATTTTCCATGACATAACCAAACACTATAAAGTGTTTTCCAACTTATTTTCCATTACACTACCAAACATAGGAAAATAATTTATTTTTCCAGAATTTACTTTTCCATTATTCACTTCCAAAAAAAAACTATTTTCCAGCAAACAAACAGAGCCTATATCTTACGTGGTTTTTCCGAGAATCAAGTTACAACAAAGGGAAATATTGAACAAAATTTACCAGAGCATTAAATCCATAAAACCAAAATGGGTGGGTTGGACAAAAATGTATGTGGGTGAGCAAACATGGAAACTGATTTTGGACTTTCTGTTTTGTATGGAAATCAAAGAAAACCACAGCCAATTTTGAGTTGCTATGGCTGTCGAAATAGAAAAATTAAAATACCTTTAAAATTAAAGCTAATTAAACGCAAAAATATTTAGTTTTATGATAAAACTAGACCTGTATCATGCTATGCTGTGGGGTTGGATTATTTTATATATATAAAAAACAATATTTATGTGTGGGAAGCGTATTTTAAAAAATAAAAACAATTGAGTTATAAATTTGATTGGATAAAATAAATTAGTTTTATTTTAATTAGATGATAAAAAAAATAATGACAACAAATTAACCAAAAACAAATATCACGATAACTTAGGAAAAAAGTATTTTTTTCAAAGGAGAAAAAACGATATAATTCAATTCTTAGTCAATTAAATACGAAACAAAGAAATTGGATAAGAAAGAATTAAAAAAAACAATTTGAAATAACATAACAAACATATAACCCGAGTAATTAGGGTCAAGTCAACCTGTTAAATTCGTAATCTAGATCATAAGATCGGGATAACTCGACAGAAAAGAAAATGAAGAAAACCACATAGCCAATATTTTTATATATAAAAAAAGTTCAATGTCGAATAATGAAATCAAAAAGAAAAATAAATAAAAAAACAAAACAAAAGAAATTGATGTTAACTCGCGTTAACTTTTCAAACTTCTGATTCAAGTCATTAGACCAAAAACACCATATATGAAAAAATCATGATGCTCAGTCCTCAACCAATCAAATTAAAAAAAAATCAATTATACAAAAGGATCCAAAAAATATATCAATTAAAGAATGAGGGTCAAAAATAAAAAAAAAATTAGTAGACAATTATAAATTTTTTATTAAATAGTGAAATTGAAAAGAAAAATTAATTTAATAAAAATATCTAAAAAAATCAAAAGAATGAGGATCAAATTAAAAAAAATCATAAATTAAGATTAAGTGATAAAATTAAAAACAAATTAAAATTTTACAAAAAAAACCAAGAAAAAAAATTTAAAATTAAAATAATAAAGATCAAAATTAAAATATTAATAATTGATAGGAACTCTAAAATTTAATAATATTTATATTTATTAAAAGACTTGCCCATTCACCTTGATAATAACAAAAAAAAAAACATAATAAAATGATAAAAAATTCCTTGTTGCAGGTTTTAAAAATGTTGCTTTTAAATGCAACTGAGTCATTTTATTATATATTAAAATATGAAAAAACAAAAAGGCTCTTTGATGCTTGTTTTAAAAATTTTGCTTTAAGAATAAATTAGAAATTTTATCACGCTGATAAAATAAAAAAATAATTCTACTTTAATCAATATAATAATAATTAACTACCTTTATAAAAAGATTAAAATACCCGTAACACCAAGTTAATTGATGTTTTAGAGAATTGAAAGTGAATAGTAAAATGTGTCTAGTGAATCTCTCTTTCATTTTAGTTTTTTTTTTTTTTTAGTTTAATTTAACAGTGACATAATTAAGTTTTTGGTCTCGCAAATCTCTCACCTTAATTTGATTCGAACCAACCCTAATATCTACGTTATCCATGTATGTTAGCTTGACTTAACATCTTAATTGAGATGTGGAAACATGTAATTAGCAATGTTAATAGAAACATGAAAATAATATATATATATATATATATATATATATATATATATATATATATATGTGAGTAAATAATTAATTAATTAATTTCTTTAAAAATGATAAATAAATAAAAAATATAAAAAAGGTATGCTCTCCGTAAGATAAGCCCCTTGTCCTTAACACTAAGATTAAAATAAATAAAAACCAGGTAGGTTTTTGGATATTTTATAAACTTATATTTATTTAATTTAACTTCTAACATTTGAAGTACAACCTGCTTCACATAAACTTCACATTTTAAATCTTTAAGTATGATAAGATTGGTTTTCTACCGTTCGATATCTCATATCACTATCATAAAATTATCGAATACAAATAAAAATATCAAAAGAAACAATATCATCAATAAATTATAATGACATTTACTAATGGACCAAGACGTTACTATTTTTCTTGGTATTCATTGAAGAAAATTTTTAATCGGTGAATTCCAAATGAATTATAATTGGAAATCAAGGAAATAAAAAAATAGAAAAATGATGTATCATCGTTATAAACAGAATTACTGATAAAATATGCATGTTGTTAATACCCGTTGGTAAATCTGTTAGTAATATTTGAGTTATAACTTAACAGATGACTTCCTTCCCCATTTATACTTCTTTTTTCTTTCTTTTTATTCTGTGAAAAACAGCACACGACACCCATGCTCCTCTCATTTTATCACAAATCAAGCTCTCATCACGACAAATCCAGCCACCCTGACACTCAATCTATTAGCATCCCTGTTTTAGTTCCTTTTTTTAAAAAAAGATTCTCCATGTCAAGTAAGCAAGACTTCTCATTTCTTATTGCAACTCGTTTTTAAAATATTAATTTTTTGGTATTTTTATATTGTATATGTAGTTTTTTATGTGTTTACTTGTTTTACAACTTTTTTCTATAGAAATTTGTTGCATGGATGTATGATTTGTACATGTTAAGGTTTGTTTATTTTTTGTCATTTAATAAAATTAAGATGGATTTTGTAATTTAGATATTTTATAATGAAATAGATAATGACTTATATAATAGGTACGTTTCATATTTAATCAATTTTATTGTTAAGTTAAAAATTTCGATAAATTTAAAGGAATTTGATTTTTTAGAGAAAATTGATAATAATTATAGGGTAACAAATATGAAACAAGTGTTGTGATTTTATTGTATTTGCAGGTTAGATAGATAAAAAACATAAAAATATTTGAGAAAAATAATATCAACAGAATATAAAATACTAACAGAGCTTCAAAAAGATCAACGTTTCTCCTGAAGATCGTAGCTCCTTGCCCCATGATGATTCCATAACAGTTATATTTTAAGATTTGAATAGAAAATGGCATCCATAATCAGAATCACCAACCTAGCTAGAAAGCTGGAGAAGACAGATGGTTGAGGAAGCATGTGAGTTTGCTTCGTCAACCATGTAAATCTCTGCTACCCTGCTTCAAAACGCAAAGCGCTCTTTTACAATGCTTGATTAGGCTCTTGTTGGATGACGGAATTTAAGTGAGAGTTCTTTGATTTGATTATATCCATCAGGAGAAATGCACGGCTGCAATTAATAGTTGTTTTATTTAATCGACAATTAATAAGATATAAATATTATATATATATAATAATAAATAATAGTTTGATAATAAATATTTTTATAGATATTCAAAATTTAATTGTTCTGGACCGTTCGCACTAAAACATTATGTTATTGGCAAAACATAAAATGCAAAAAAAAAAAAAAAAACATAAATGAGAGAAGATAATTTTAGCACAATGAATACATTTTCTTCTATGATCTTAATCATTATCTTTTTACTGTCAGACAACGACATGAACACAAAATTATGTCTTATCTATTATTTTGTCTGCACGAATCGGTCTCGTCTCTTGCATCTCATTTCTTATTTTCTTGTCCACACATTCAATCCTCTTGTATCCTATATATTCTTCCACTTTATAAATTAATTTTTATTGTTAAATAATCATCTTAACCCAAAAGTTTAAGTTGTTAGATGATGTCTCAAGATATGATTTGTATTATTCTCTAACCTTTTAAACTTGAAACTTGCATAAACTCACATTACCTTGTGCTTAATTTTTTTATCAAATAAATAAGGATAATAAGATTCTAACTACTCGTGACCGTTTGGTTATCAAGGCTCTGATACCATGTCAAAAAACCATCTCAACCTCAAAAATTTAAGTTGTTAGATGAGATCGCAACATATAATTTATATTATTCTATAACATCTATCAATGTTTAGTGTATTGATTTCTTTTGTTATCTTATTATCATTATGATTATTATTATTATTATTATTATTATTAACTAAAGGGTGTTCATTTGTTGTTTCTTATTGTATTTATAGCTTTTCTCCTAAAAACAATTATTACCACTTCCATTTACCAACCAACAATTCACGTTTATTACTTATTTAACCAGTTTAATCCTATGCTTTTAATGAATTGAACGTGATGTTTCATGCTATGAATAATATATAATAGCACTTAATTAGAAGAGAAAATGGCAGCATTGTAGAGTTTTCCTTGTTAAAATCATTAACTTCAACAAAAACGACATCATGGGGCAATTACGTTAATTCAAACTGCAATATACGTAGGTTGTCTATTTTAAATTTCCATGTTAAGTTACTTGAATATTTCATTAATTTTCTCTGGAATAATGGGGCACAAGGCTCTGGAAAATTGCCTCCTATGTCCTAACTAGCGACTGTCGGTGCAATGATGGGAGATTCTGAGCACAGTGAAGGTGGAGTAAGATATATATGATAGATAATCCTTTGGAATTTATATATCAGACCATATAATTTGCATTATCAGATAGATTTAGTGGGAGGATGCTATGATGCAGGAGACAGTGTAAAGTCTAGATTTCCAATAGCGTTGACTGTATTGAACCATGTTCCCAACTAGAAGCCAAATGAGAACTCTCAGACGCCTTGAAAGCGATCAAAAGGAGCACAGGCTACTTCATCAAAGCCCACCCTCGCCCAGACGTCCTCTATGGTGAAGTAGTTGACGGTGATTCAGATCCGTCTTGGTGGGAAAGGATGATTTTTTGAATAGTTTTGAAACCCGGCCCGGTGGGTCGACTCGGGACCCGGCCGACCCAGGGCTGGAACCGGGCTGAGTTGAAGAAAAATAGAAAAAGTCATGACCTGATGTGACCCGGTGGGCTGACCCGGCAAAACCCGGTCAAAAACTCGGTTGCAACCCGTTGACTTTTGTTTTTCTTTTTTCTAAAACGACATCATTTTAAATTTTTTTAAATATGGATGATCCGGGCGACCCGATGACCCGGTCAAAACTCAAAATCCGGGCCTTAGACCAGGCCAGGTTTAAAAACTATGATTTTTTGTATGTTGCTGCATGGCTTCGATAAGCTGTAATGTCAGCGGGTATAAAAAATAGGTTTTGAGGCATGGAAATCATTATTTTTAAGGTATTAATTACTCTCAATATTTCTTGCGGAGTTAAAATAATATATCTTCATACAACAAAGCATTAGACTTATAGACATCAATTTTTATAAGTTTGTTAAGAAGTTCTGTTTTATTTCTGATAAACGTAAACAAAGTGTTTGTAGAGAAAAATTAGAGAGAGAAGAAGGTCTCGTTTGTTTGCTGGAAAGTAGTTTTTTTTTTAAAGTGAATTCCGGAAAAGTGAATTATTTTCCGATGTTTAGTAGTGTATTGAGAAATAAGTTGGAAAACACCTTCTTGTATTTGGTTATGCCATATGAGCTGAAAAATAACTTATTAATGTTTTATTTTTTCAAGTTTATTAAAATAATGAGAAACAAATCTTACAAATTAAAAAGTTGAATGAGAATGAAATTGAAAAAATTATAATTTCATAAATTATCTCAAATAAAATAAATAATAATTAAAATAATTGAGATCAAATCTAACAAATAAAAAAATTGAAAGATGAAGAAATTAAAATAATAATAATTACCATTTCATAAATTATTTCAAATAAAATAAGTAACAATAAAAAAAATAAGGACCAAATTTGATAGATAAAAAATTTCAATTAAAAAATGATAAAGGAAAAGTAAATAACAATTATAAAAATGAGGACCAAAGTTAATATAAAAATTAAATTCTAAATGATGAAAATGAAAAAAAAATATTCAAAACAAATTATATATAACAATAAAAAATTTGAGGATCAAATTTGATATAATCAGCAAATAATATGACATTTCTAAATTTTTCACAACTTCTGAAAAGTGTTTTACACCCAAAATAAAAAGAAAACACTTTCTTGGAAACCAAGCCAAATTTTTCTTTGACTAGAAAGTGTTTTCTGTTGACCAACTTTCCTAATGACAAACAAACACAAGAAAGTTTGGAAAATGATTTCCAGGAAACCACTTTCCATCAAACAAACGCCCATGAAGATTGTTTTGTAATTAATTTTTGTCATTATCAAACTGATATTTATAAAGAAAATAATATATTTTCAGACCAATCTGTCTGTAGAGTTTAAAGGCACAACTATTAATTATAGAAGGAACAAATAGGGTAAAAAAGGTTAAAAAAATAATGAGTCAACCCAAACTAGTTGTAATATAGGCATTAAGGGATGAGTCAGTCTTGATTAACTTGTTAAACTCGTGTCTTATGTCATGAAATTAAGATATCCTAATAGAGATTGAGATAACCTAATATAAATTGAGTTAACTTGTTAAACTCGTGTCTTTTTTTGAAGAAAACCACAAAACTAACAAAAAAAATTATCATGATAACCTGAGAAAAAAACTTTTATCTAAGAGCAGAAAAACAATATTGTTTAATTTTTAACAAATTAAATATGGAAGGATAAAATAGGATAAAAAGGAAAAAAAAACTAACATGAATCTACATAAGGTAGCATGATAAACATGTAATCTGAGCATTAAAGGCCGAGTCAATCTAGATTAGCCCGCCAAACTCGTGTCCTAGGTAATGAGGTCAGAATAATCCAAAAAAAGAAAAGAAATTGAAGAAAACCATAAAGCCAATTTTTTTAAAAAATAAAAAATATTGAATGATAATATCAGAAAAGAAAATAAACCAAAAAAATGTTAAGCCTTTTTAACTTTTCAAACTCGTAACTCGAGTCATTATACTGGAAACACTATATATGGAAAAATCATGAAACACAATCCCTAAGAAATGAAACACTGAAAGACAAAATTGAAAGAAAAAAAAACTATACAAAAAGATTCAAAATAAAAAATAAAAGAAAGAGGGTTCAAATAAAAATAACAAATAAATTAGAGGGAAACAATAATTTTTTAATTTGAGGGTTAAATTGAAAAGAATAATAACATTAACAAAAGAATAAAAAATAAAAATAAATCAAAAGAATCATGATTAAATTGTAAAAAATAATATACTATGAACTTGAATTGAATAATCAAATTAAAAACTAATAAAACTTCTATAAAAGGGATAAGAAAAAAAATCAGAAATAAAAAAAATATAGACCAAATTAAAAAAAATAATATATGATAAATTGAGATTGAAAGATGAAATTGAAAATAAATAAAATTTTTATAAAAAAACAAAAAAACAAAATTAAATTTTAAAAAAGAAGGATTGAAATTAAAATAATAATAAAAAAGATAAATCTATAATTTTTAGGAAAGGAAAGAGAAGACATGAAAAAAAAAAGGTCAACCATTGACAAATTGCCTCATCTTTGCCTACACGTGCGCACCACCAAGAAAAGAATGCATTAATGCATCTAACAATATGATGAAGGGGAATTTTCGATCACCATGAGGGCTTCACAAGCTGCTCTAAGTGCATGAGTGTCTCTTATTAATAACTTTTTAGATTAAAAAATTAATTTTCAAACTTAAAAGGTGAAAGTGTCATCTACATAGTGGAACTCAAAAAAGAAAAAAAAGATGAAAAGACCAAAATATCCCTCTACCTATAGCTTAATCTTTTTAACTCTAGGGAAAATTTTTGTTATTTTACTGTAATTTTTTAAAATATCAAAATAGCTTTATTAGCTAATTTTAAAATTTATAATTCTAATGGTAATTAAATCATTTTATTAAACTTAAAAAAGTTAGACAATTATATTCTTGTATAAATCTTTAATGATTAATACATCGTATAAAAGAACTAAAATACCCTGAATGATTCGCAAATGTTTTTTTAAACATGGTAATATGTCAATATATATATATATATATATATATATATATATATATATATATATATATATATAAACTTGTGTTATAGCCTGTTTCATTATAATTAAACATAATAATTTTGCATCATTAATTGATGCTAATAACGATGAGTGTAGAACAGCTAGAACATGCTTGAAAGTCACAGTGGAACTCATGAGCACCTTTAAAACAAATAAAACTAGCTATGATATTATTGTTCTGAGTTATTGATCCCTGCCTCGTTTACAAAATTTATACTATTATTATTATATGAAAAATTTCGTGGAAAATTACATCGAGTCTTCTATGACTGAAGCAGACAATACTTGGTGATTGTCGAGGTAGAAAAGCTAGCTAGAATTAACACGATGAAGTATGAAGTCAGGAAAACCCACAGTACAATCGTTGACATGCATCATCCTTTTCACAAATATATCATCAACTTAATTATGAATTATACGTACACCAACTTCAGGTTTTAGCAACCCATCCCTACAATTTGTATCAAGAGAGACCAAAAAAAAATTCAATCATATCAAGATTGTAGCCAGGAGTGAGTAAAAAACCGATTAAACCAGAAAAAAATAACTTAAAAAACCAAACCGTGAAAAAAAACCGATTAAATTTTGAAAAAAATGACCGGTTTGGTTTCGGTTTTATAAGTCTGAAACCGAAAAAACTGAACCGAACCTAAACCGGAAAAAACAAAAATCGAGCCAAACCGGAAAAACACAAAGCCAAAACGATCCAAACTGAAAAAACCAAGCCAAACTGGTTTGAATTGGTTGGTTTGAACTGGTTTTGGTTTTTTTAATTTCGATTTGATTACTTTTTTTATAAAAACTGAACCAAACTGAAAATAATCACCCCTAATTATAGCATATATACAGGTAAGAAACAACTTCATGCACAACAAACCGTGTTGAGAAGGAGATGATGCTCCCTAATTTCTCAATTTAGAGATTAATTTGATAAAAAAAATAGAACTCTAAATTGTTTTGATTATAAAACCCTATTTGAGAAGAGAATAGGGTGAAGGAGTGAAAGAGATTGGGGAAAAAAATGTCATGGCATCGAAGTATTTGTTTTGTATTGCATGCGAGAGTAAATTTATTTTTTATTTTATTTTAAAGTTTGAGTTGATAAAATGTAATTTTTTATAATTGAATAACAAAGTGAAAAAAAAACCTAGCCTGTTTGGAAGTGTGATTACGATTATTTTTTAAAGTGTTTTTCGTGTCGAAATATATTAAAATAATATTTTTTTTATTTTTAATTTTTTTTAAAATTAGCGTATCAAAACGATTCAAAACATAAAAAAAAATTAATTTTAAATAAAAAAATTTTAATTTTTAAAAAACATTGTTTATTCCGCATTCCCCAACATTGTTTACTCTGCGTTCCCCAACGTTGTTTAAGAAGAACTTCCCCAAAACTTAACAATCCAATTCGTTCTCTTTGTTCCTGTTAAAACACAGGAGAAAAACTATCCAAATCATCTACTACAGTGAATCTATGACACTTATTTTCCATGGATGAGCTTTTCAAAATCTCTAAAATTTAAACGAATTTGAAATATTTAAAAATATAGTTGTAGTTATTTTTTAACGTGTTTTTTATTTTAAAATAGATTAAAATAATATTTTTTTTATTTTTTAAAAATTATTTTTAATAACAGCGTATTAAAATGATTCAAAAACATCTTGAAGTAAAATTATTTTTTTAATTTTTTTAAAATATTTTTAAAATATAAAAATAAATAAAAAAATTAAAGAAAAAATCACCATCTATTTGAAATGAAGAATCATCAAGCCATGGATGTATAAGCAAAGATTGAGCTGAACCTAAGGGCTAAGGGTCCATGGGTACCAATAACCGAAGCCTATATAGCTTTCAGTATTATTAGCCACTGGTCACCCTTCACACAGCTGTCCCATGTCTCCACTTAGCGTCCATCCAAAGTCACTCCTCGTGGTTCTAAACTTCGGGCGCTCTTGATGAAAGCAACATCACACAATGAGACCTAGCATGACAGCTCGCCCTCATTCTGGACCCCATTACCAGTCTTGTAGCCATGGCAGGCTTTGTAGTTCGAAATATTTCATAATTATTTTTTAAAATATTTTTTTATTTAAAAATATATTAAAATACTATTTTTTTATTTTAAAAAAATTATTTTTAATAATACAAAAACACTAAAAAAATATTAATTTAAAGTAAAAAAATAAAAAATTTAATTTTTTTAAAAAATACTTTTTAAACGCTAAAACAAACAAGCTCTAAATCCATCCATTTTACAGATACATCTCCTTTTAAATGCACAGTATTCAGATCTTTCCGGTGATTATAATCTATATAGACTTTTTTTTTTTCGATGATCTATGTATAGGTTATCTGTAATAATTTTATGTTGTCTATTTAAAACAATAATAAAAAATTATGTTATTAATAACTATATAGTTTTATTTTTGTTTTAGAGAATCAATTGCATAGACCATGGAGTTGCCATTATACCAATGTTTTCGATATTTGACCATCAACATAATTGTATTCACAATTTTATTCAAATCTATTTGCTTTAATCATAGTCATTGACATTCTATGATGCTTAAAGTAAAATCATTGTCTGAGGTAAAGTGGTTTTGTCATCTTTCCCCAAAGCCAATAGTTTGCATTTTCATTAAAGTTTCCATTATTAATCCAGCATCTCTGTTTTTTATAATAAATAAATTATATTTTTATCAATCAAACAGAATAATTTATTAAAATTTATTTAAAATTATTAGTAATTCACAGTTCAAAGTATTTTTTTACTAAAAAATAAATTAAAATAAAATTATTTTTGATATCAACACATCAAAACAATCTGAAAAATACAAACCACTTACCAATACTAACTGAAGTCATGAGAAATGGCATCTCAACAGTAATTTTATTGAAGATTGGCCTTCCCCAAACCACAGTATACCTCAGCATTTACAGCACAAGGACACGGCCAAGCCTCTGTTCACAGCAATAAATTCAAGGCATTATCCAGGGCAGAGAGAATGTACAGAAGAACGACACACAGCACGATCTTCCATTGATAGACAGGCAATGGCCACAGTCGAAGGTTCTTTAAATTTAATGATTTTGGTGGACTCTGTTTTCCTCTATTAAATGGCTTTCTGCTCCTTTATCCTTACCAAGACGACAAAAGAGCATGCGCACATTAGTCTTTGCCTGGAAAGAGTTTGCTAAAGTAATAATTAAGCACATTGTCTTGCTCCACCCAACCATCTTTTATCTGTGTTTTATATGCGATGACTTTTGTTTCTGGTAGAAATTAAAAAATAATTAGTTTATATATTATTGAGTTTTAAATTTTAATTTTGTAGAAATTAAAATAATCTGTTTTTCCCTTATCTTACAAGTAAAAATCTATCTCCTAATAATTTTATTTGAAAAATTTATTTTTTTAGAAATCACAACTACAGCTACAGTGTAAAAAGCTCGCTTGGTATTATAATAATAATTATTTTTTATTTAAAAATTTATTAAAATAATATTTTTTAAAATTAGTTATTGATGTTAGTATATTAAAATAATTCAAAAACATAATAATAAAAAAATATTTTAAAATAAATATAAAATAAAAAAATCAACTGTTCTTTGAAAAATACTTTTTTAAACCTAAAAAGAAACAGATTCCAGACACACACAAAGAGGCAACAAGGAGGAGGATGCATAAGCACCCACCGAGCAGGTTAGTGGTGCTGCGAAGAATCCTTGGCTTTATTTTTACCGCACTACCAAGGAAAAAATCATAAATAATTCGAAAAGGCAAAAGAATGGACTCCTAAAAATAGAGTGGAGTGGAGGTACATACAACTCGCTAACTGGTTGGTCCAAGTGTCCTTTTAGAAGTCAGTTCAGGACAAGACAAAAGGGCGTGGAAGCAATCGAGAGTAGAGTTGATGTCTGCCTTTGAATTAATTAGGGTGTTTGACAACTGGATTCTTTTTTGGGTTATTTCATTAATACCCTTCTATGTTTTGCATTTTTCATCTTTTGCAATCATGATTATTTTTTCCGGTCGCAAAATGTTTTCGAAGAGACTGTTAATTTTTGTGTTTTAAAAATATTTTTAATAAAATTTAAATATTTTTAATATTTTTATTAATTTTAAATTAATATGTTTTTAGTGTTTTTAAATTATTTTGATGTGTTGATGTTAAAAATAATTTTTAAAAATAAAAAAACATCATTGACATGTATTTTGACACGAAAAGCTATTTGAAAAGTAACCGCAACCACACTGTCAAACACAAACATGGATAGATTTACTAAGAAATATATTAAAATAATATATTTTTTTTATTTTTAAAAAATTATTTTTAATATTAATATATTTAAATAATTTAAAAAAATTAATAGTATATTAATATAAAATTAAAAAAATAAAATATTTTTAATTTTTTTCAAAAAGTGAAAACAAACAAGCCTATAACCTATTTGCAAAATCAAAGGACACAGGGGTATGGTTGCAAAATAAGCTATTCCCTCACGCAGCAGCAACTCAGAGAAAGTGGGTCAGAGAGTT
>Ga0325410_1005157_pt1 | contig 14492 bp, 8 predicted proteins | sample PopdelMetagenome_16_FD_206182 | JGI IMG/M metagenome (GOLD analysis project Ga0325410, IMG submission 206182) | Populus deltoides microbial communities from Bellville, Georgia, United States - Xylem-PdIQD-R3 | ecosystem: Host-associated > Plants > Phyllosphere > Stem > Wood/Secondary xylem... | reverse complement strand
GATCGTTGATAAAGTATCTCCTACCCAATAAGAGTATAGGTAGCCTCAAGCTAATAGGCTAATTACATGGCCAATAACCTTACTTACAACCACAACAATTTGTACTTGGGCAATTCAATACCATATAGGCTACTTTACAATAAGGAAATCTTAATCATTATATAACCTAGACATTTGTAGTCTATCAGCAAGTAAACAAAATGATTGATAAGGTTGAGTTTTCCGAACACCTAAGAGAGATAGGGTTAGAAGTTGGATATACAGCCATGTTTATATACATATATCTTGAATGGATGGACAAGTCGCATAAAATTTCTAAACGAATAAAAACAGTTGATTACAAATAGTTTTCTAGGAGAACAACCAATCAATAAAATGGTGTTGTTGTTAATCCTTTTACAAAACTAAGGTTAGTTGGTTCATCATTGATCAAAATCATCTTTCATTGGTTCTTTACATTGCCACCTAAATCCATCAATAATTAGGAAGAGATGAAAACTTATTTTCATAATCATTTCTATATAACAAAACAAAAGTAACACCGGTTAGCTTGGTTATGATAGTGCAAGACCTGTGAGAGTCCATAAAAAAGTTATACCTTTCATTTTAAGACTTTAAGAACTAAATGCACTATATTATATATAAAAAATAGAGTAGGAGTGCCTCAAGTTAATTGTAGAATGGAAGTAATGGAATATTATGAAATAATTTGCAAGTACCAAGTATTCAAATATTTATAATCTTATAAATAATCTTATTTGATATGAAAAGATATTAGTTAAACAAGCAAAAAAAAGTCATTAAGGGGAACATACCTAACAACTATTTAAACGAGGTTATGATCACTCATTCAATAATTGATTATAATTCTGATAAGGAGTTTGAAGAAGTTCAACAAGAGCTTATGTTAATCACAAAACTCAAAGATGAAAAACCAATTGAGATTAATACATTAAAGAAGCTAAAAGATGATAACAAGCCTAATAGTAAAGAAGTAAAGGTGACTAAAGTCATTGATGAAAATAAAAAAGTATTTGTTTGATATCAAGAGATTATAAGAAATATTTAATCAATTGATATGAGGAAGAAACATCCAACTATTAGGAAATCACGTAATCCTCATCATTAAATAGCTAAAATGGAAGAAATATTATAATTGGTATAACTTTCGAGTTTCTTTTTTTTTTCTTTCATTTTTTTTGTTATTTCCTTTCTTTCCTTTCTTCTCTTTTACCTCATAGTTCAAACAAACTTCATTCTCTCAGCTCAAACTCTTTTCTCTTTTAGTTTTTCTTTCTCTCTCTACATTGGGTCTCCATTTTTTTTTCTTCTTTCTCTATTTATAGAAGGGGAAGAGCTTCTAAAATCTCTCCTAGGTGGCTTGATCAGGACCCTTGGTCCATAGAGACTAATCTCAACCCCAAATCTAAATTGTCATATTAGAAAAAACATGATTGACTAGCCTCATTTAGCTTTCGTTTTTAGCAATTTTAGAGGTTTTTTTTTTGTATGGAGAGGGCCAGTAATGAGAGAGAGGATGTCATGGAGTGGATATGTGTTGGCTGTATTAGAGAATGTGGTAGGGAGGATAAATTAAATGATTTAGAGGTGATAGATCGGTGTTTCTGTAGAAAAAAAAAGGTTTAAAAAAATGCAGGGCATGTATAAAAACAATGTTGTTTTGATGCATGCCTTCTTCTTCTTCTTTTTTTTTTTCTCTTTTGTATGAAATGATGTCATTTCACTTAAGTATAAAATGGTGTCATTTTGATTAAAGGAATCTAGTTTTTAAATAGGTCCTCCAAGTTTACCACCTTTTTCCAATTTAGCCCTTGTATTTTTTTTGTTAGCTAATTACACCTTTTTCACCGAATTTCTCTTGATTTAGTCTCTAATTGCACATTTTTACAATTCTCTCATTCCTATACTTTCTCTAGTTTAGTTCTACAATTTATATTTTTTTTTAATTTTGACCAATCATACCTTTTTTGTCATTATTCCTTTTAATTTTACACCTAATTGCTTTTTTTTTCTTGCCCTAAAAAAAATGCAAAAATTATAAGAAATGATAACACTCAAAATAATAAAAATTTGGAAGAATTACTGAAATTAGAGTAAAATGTGATTTTTAATATATTTTTTTTGCAAGTTTTGTATCTTTATTAGACAAGAAATTTATTTCATATATTTTATTGTTTTGTGGGTTTTTTTAGAGGGGGTTAAAATTGGGTTTTGACAGCTTCTCTCTCTTTATAATGCTTACAATATAAAGTCTATAAAAAGTGTTTTTCTTTTACTTGGTTTAGTAAGTTTATAAAGCAAAGATATTTATAAAAACCTTAAGGGACTTGAATTTGCTAGGGCATTTATGGGATTCTAAAAAAGGAAGAACTTACAAGAGCCTTGATGTGTTAAAAAAGAAAAACAAAACTTTGTAGAAGCCTTGTTAGGCTAAAAAAGGAACCTTAATGGATTCCAATCTAACTTTAAAGTCTTATGAAACTCATATTAGCTACAGCCTTGCTAGGGTCAAATTTTTTAGAGATTTGTTGGACTCATAAAGGAAAAAAATTATTGTTGTAATATTGCGGTCATAAAAATAAATAAGATAGTATAGAGCAAGTAAGGGGTTGATGATTAGATCTAGTTCAGGTCTTTATGCTAGATGATTTAAAGTTGGAAGGTTTTGAGGTTATGTTATGCTATGGTAAACAGAATAAAATAATCAAGCTAAATTAAATAAATCCAAAACTTATCAAGAGAAAAACCTTGGTTTCAAATAAACATTCACCTCTAAAAATCAAAATTGATCATTGAAACAATACGTCAATTTATATTTTGAATATCAATTTTTTCTTAATATTAGTCAGTTAACTGATACGCAGTGTAAATAACTCTAACCATTAAATAATCATAGTTTCCACACTAGTAATTTAATTCGATGACAACTTTAAGAACTAGATAGGCTGATAAATCTAGACAACATAATTGCTTACAGTTTATATTCGATTTAATTAAATATTTTTCCTAAGATTAACAACATAGATCCTCTATAGTTATTAAACTTAGTCGCTTCACAAGTTTAAATATTACAACTTCGGTTTCGATAGCAAAATTAGTAATAGACTAGTTTGGAATAATAATTTAGAGTCTGCTCTAACAATTAAACTAAATAATCATAGGAAATAAGCAGAGAAAAACATTTATATTTATCATATAAACTGAAAAGAAAATATAGAATAGATCTCATAATTTTTGAAATTTTGTATCCTTTCAACCAAGAAAAATAACTTAGCCTTTCATGTTTATCAAAAAACTAATAAAGAGAACAAATGAGAACATAATTTCAAGTATAGAAGAAAAAGGGTGAACTTTTCATCTTCTTTCTACCCGCCATTCTCTTTATATATATATATAGAAAACCCTTATCCCCACATCCTTTCAATCTATTTATATCCTAAAAAAATGTTCTTTTCAAAGTAAACAATCTACATTTAAGTAGTACAACAACTATTTTCCTAAAAATAAGAAGAAATAGTCTTGTATAAACTTTTCAAGCTTTGACTTTAGATTTAGAGAAGTTAACTTGGCCAATTAAAGACCTTTTCTATATGAAGAAACAATTGTTATATCGGTTTAGATGCTTTAGAAGTAAGTTGGACTTGTTTCTTCACAAAACTTGTTTGTTAACATTATTTATAGGTTATCTTAGAAAACTCATATTTATCTCATATGAAATCCTTTTTGCTGAAATTTGGTAGGTTGATAGGTATTTGAGTCAGGAATTCAACAAAATTAAGTTTGCATTAAATGAACTTCTCTAACTCAAGATATTCTAGAATGACTGAATGTCAAAACTGGCAGAATGCGAGACTTGTATTTGAAGGTTATGATTTCCATCCATTTTTTTTTCTATTTTTCTTGCCATATATATATAGAATGGTATGAATGTTAGCTTTCTAATTCTACTAGAATCACTTCATTTTGACCTCTACAACTCAACTTTTGTATAAAACATTGATTAGAGGTCAAACATGTCAATATTTGATATAAGTTGGAACATGGTCTGAATCTGATCTTCAATTTACTCATTTTCGAATCTTATATCCAAAAGTACCTTCAAAACATAAAATAAATATTAGCAAGACATTTTATATATAAAAGCATGAATAAAATACTAGGTAATTGTGGGTAAAATTATCGAATAATATGGTTGCATCATTTGTAGTTGCCTTGGTGAACTTAAAATAAAAAAGAACCTTGTTGGGTTTAAATTTGTTAAAATCTTGATACAATTAAATTAACAGCCTTACTATGCTTAAAAAGGAAAAAATTTGCATAAGCCTTGCTAGGCTCAAAATAAAAAGGAACTTTGCTAAGAAAAAATTCAATAGAGTCTTGTTGAACTTTAAATTCACTAGAGCTTTACCGGGCTTTAAAGAAAATATTTGCATAAACTTTGCTAGGCTCAAAATAAAAAGGAACCTTGTTAGATTTAAATTTACTAAAAACATGAATTACTTGATAACAAAGTTTGACTCAAAAGTTGGAGCCTTGTGAGGATTATGGTAGTAGAGAAAATAAAAATCTTAATCAAGCATTATAGAGCTTAAATTCACTAAAATGTTATGACAATTATATCTAAAAGAAATCATATGCTTACCTATAAGAAATATAGGCTTTCCTTCATGTTTAACATCCTCATTAATAATTAGAATTAACTTATTTCATATATGCTAACATTATAACCTTTGACTTGCTAGCTTACTCAAGTTTTTTTAGATAAAATCTCTTGCTATGGTATTTTTGCAAAACCATGCTATTCGAATCTTATATGATATTCACAATCTACTTTGACTATCCATCTTTGTTTATTATTATGAGAAACTTCATCCTTGTTTTTTTTCTTAAATAACATAATCAATCATAAGGTATGATCTTGCCCTTAAGTGTTTATCTTTCATTTTGTTATGCCAAGGCTCATTTAGTTACAATTGTCATTATTTTATAAAAACAAAATTAACTTTAGGCAATATTTCAACAAAAAATACTTTTCATGAAATCAAAGCATTAACCATCAAAACATCATCCATTTGTGAAACACAATAAAAGTTATGTCTTTATTGGCTTCAACAAATGCATTTTCTACCAAAACCATATCTAAGCATTATTCTTCAAAAAATAAAGAGTCATTCACTCTATTGGGAGTTTATGATGCTAACCCGTAACACAAATAACAATGTATATTTCCATTTCTCTTTTTGCAAACCATCAAAGGAATTTGTTTAATGTTATATTATGAACTCCAGACATATGCTCACGATTCTTTGTTTTTAAGAAACAAACTTAAAAATTGCCATTATAACAAAATGAAGGAGAATGGTTAATACTTGTGCTGCTGGACTAAAATGTAGCTCACAGTGTTATGCCAAGAAAGTGCTACTTGCTTATGATTTGGACTATGATGTTGCCTACTATGTTGAGAAGAGATCCACGGTGGCAGGTACAAAGACTGAAATCATGACAATTTATGATGAAGAGTGTGATAGTGCTGGTGTAGAGAGCTACTTGATGTCATTGTTGGATGGTGTTGTGTCGTAATGATCTAGCTGAAAGTTAGAGGGAAGACTTGATGACTATGGAAGGCTTTAAGTTTTGGTTGTTTGTCCTTGGCTGGTTAACATTGAAATGGGTGCTTCAGAGACCTATGTGTGGGCTTTTCTATGTTGTGGAATAGGTGCTATAGGGGAGGAGGAATGGTGTTGTTGGTTGAAACAAGAGAGAATAGTGGTGATTTTTTTTGTTTTTTTTAATGTTGGAACTCTCTAGATCCCCCCCTTCTTTTTTTCTTAAGGGTCACGATTTTTTAGATAAAATGAGGGGGGTATCCCTTTTTTTATGGTTTTTCTCCTTTGTATAGAAAAGAAAAGAGGTTTAAAAGGTCAATAAACTAAGAGAACCTCATCTATTGATATTTCTCCCCTTTTCTTCACCATTGATTTTTTTACCAATAACATTTCATTTTTGTCTTGTAAAGTGGCTAAGGAAAGGACAAAACCTTTGTGCTTTGTTATTGCTCAGGACCTGTTTCAGCGTATTTCTTAGGGCAGTATAATGAAAGTTGTATTTATAGCGTCTCTCGTGATTGTTTAGGAGGTAAAGAAAATCATTTTTGGCCTTTACATACGGAGAAAAAAGATCATGATTTTAGGTTGGGTGAGGGATTAGGTGCAGTTTTGGATGAGGATGGATTATAGGTTTGAAAACGTGAGGAATTTCAGTTGATAGGTGGAAGATAATCTATAGTGTTGTTTAACATGACATTACGTCTTCTTTTTCCCTTTCTTTTTTTCATCAAAACGACAATGTATCCACCAATACACTTCGTTTTAAGAAGAAGAAAAGGAAGAAGAAGGGTTTTTTTATTTGTTTTGTGTGTATATAAAAATCAATAAGGATGATGGCTAAAAAAACTACATCATTTGTGTTTTCATTAACTTTTCTTATTATCTATAAATCAACCCAAGATGGTATGATTTAATGTTGGGCCTTGTCCTTTGGATGTTGCTTGATGGGTAATACAATCAATTAATATAACTTTTTTTAAAGTGTGAGTGTGAGTTTGAATTTGTTTTTATGTGTTAATTATTTTTATTATCTGTTGATCAACTTAGGATGGTATGGTTTGATGTTAGACTTTGTCATTTAGATGTTGTTTAGTAGGTAATAAGGATGATTAATATATGATATTTTTCAAAATGTGATTTTAAACTTGTTTTTGCATGTTAATCTTATTCACCGATCAACCTAAGGTGGTAAGGTATAATATTGGGCCTTGTCCTTCAAACATTGTTTACTACATAATAGGACTAATTAACATATGACCCTTTTTAATATGTGATTTAAAACTTGTTTTTATATGTTAATTATTTATATTACTCATCGAACAATCCGGGATGATATGGCCTGATGTTAGGCCATGTCTTTTGGATGTTACTTAGCATGTAATAGAACCAATTAATACATAACTCCTTTTAATATGTTATTTTAAAATTGTTTTATATGTTATTTATTTTTATTATTTGTTAATCAATCCAAGATGGCATGGTTTGATATTGATCCATATCTTTTGAATGTTGTTTAATGGGTAATAAAACTGAATAATATATGAATCTTTTTTATATGTGATTTTGAATTGATAATTTATATGACTAGGGTTTTCATTCCAGGGTTGCCATATTCTTATGATGAGATTTGTTTCTACTGAGTGGATTGTTCCTAATAAGTAGATCCATGTTTTACCCAAAAGCATATTGAAGGATGGTAGGATGTCAATCACTTGCAAAGTAACTAGAAATTGTTAGGGGTCGATGTCCAATTCAATAATGATATCACTAATAATTTGCATTGATGATCCATCAATTGAACAAGCCATTATCTTACTCATCTATATATAAAATGTATCTACAAGTAAATGATTTAACATAACTTTTATAAGAATATTTTGATTGGATTTGTTATCAACTAAAACTTTAGCAATAACATGATCTTTACACTTGATAGACATGTGTAAAACCTTGTTACATCCAGTACCCTTAGGATCTAAGCCATCTTTTATAAAATTTAGATAATTAGTGGTTTAGATTCTTCCCACAAAGTGTTTCATTGACTCATAAATGAAATCTTGAGGTACATAAGCTTCATTCCACACTTTTTACAAAGATTTATGATGTGACTTTGAGCTCAGGATAAAAGAAAGTAGATATATTTTGGCTCGAGTCTTTTTCAATTGATCTATCATATTGTATTAACTATGTTTCATAAGCTCAAGAAATTTTACAGCGTCTTCATCCTTTATTAGACTTTTTACCTCTACTATTGGTGATGGAGTATTTAACCCTTTTCCTTTCTCTTTTTTATTTTCTAGCTTTTTTGGAGTATAACATTGTTTGCTTTGAGTTGAACTACCTACTTCTTTCATCTTGATCATAGATGTTTGCATTATTGCAAATGATCGTTTGCTTTGAGTTGAACTACCTACTTTTTTCATCTTGATCATAGATGTTTGCATTATTGCAAATGATTATCTAATATATGGACAATACTCGTAGTTATGGGCCGATGATCATTTATTATTCAAGATCAAGGTTAAGAGCTTTTTTAAAATCAACATGCATGGTCTATTCTTAGTATATTAATATATGTAAGTTGTTGATTTAGATCAATTTTCCATGCTAAATTTTATGTCTCAAATATAAGGACTCTCAAAACTAATAGGATTTAAACTTCTTAATGAAATTCTTTACAATTATCAATGTCATGCCCTTACTCATAGTAAAACTTATAAAATGCTCTCCATATAACATGAGTTATCTTCCTTTTAGATTGTTAACATAACCTACTTCTTATAACCTATCAACTTGGTTTGTCCTGGATATCTTCAAAGTCATTTGTTTTTTTGTCAATCATCACATTTTTTAAGGCCAACATATTCATACTTCTACTATTATTGCATGTTTGATTTGGGAGAGGGTTGGTGTTCATATTGGGAGAATTTGTATCCTTTCAAAGGTTATCCTTTCATGCCTAATCAATTTACCAAAGTTTCTTGAATGGATTGCATGTCTTAATATTGTGACCTATTACTCCTAATGGTAATCAAATTTTTTATCTGGATAATATAATTAGGGGTAAAATAGTTCAACTGGATCATACAGAACATGAGCGACTTGGCCTAATTTAATCAGGTATTGATATAATTCTCCTAAGTATACGGAAAAGAGATAGTAATTGTTCTTAATATCAGTCTTTGTTTTGGGTATTTTAGGTGTTTTAATAGTAGGGTCTTTAGTTCTTATAAAATGAATAGTTATTCTAGTAATAGGATATTGATTATGGTGAAATGAGTTATTGTTGTATGATTAGTTATTTTATAATGCTTGGGGTTGGTATGCTTGGGATTAAGGTGATTGGGTGAACAAATATGGTGGTGGTGGTGGTATTGGATGGTGGTCAAGAATTATGTGGAAAATATGATGAAAGGGGTAGTGGTGAACATGTTACTTTGAGTGAAGTAAGGGAGAAAAGGCATGTCTTGATTGTTTCAATTCCTTTTTAGCTAATAGGTACAGTCATCCACATAATGTACCTTTGTTTCTTTTTTTCTGTTGAAATTCCTTTTTTTAACTGGATTTCACCAATTCACTAATTTTATCAGCTTTGATAGCCTACTTTACTCGCTCAGCCACAAATATGATTTACACAAAACTAGCAGACCCATTTCCTAATAGGTACTCATAAAATTGGCTTTTGAAGGTGTTGATAAAATAGAAACCAATTCTTTTTCTAAGAGAAGAAGATGAATGTGAGCTGCTATTTTCCTTTAATATTGAGCGTATTCTTTTATTGACTTATTTTCTCTTTTTTTTTCATGGCTTGTAATCTTAAACTATCAAGTTCCATATCAATATTGAATTTGTATTGGAGTAAAATTGCCTTAGCTAGATATTTTCATTTTCTGATCTTGCTTCTATCTAGGCTCATATACTAAGTAAAGGCATCACCACTTAATTTTTTATAAAATAAATGGATAAAAAAATTTTCATCATTGATTACCTTTTTCATCTTATAATAGTATATTTTTAGATGATTTTTTATGCATTCAACTCTTGTATACTTGGCAAACTCCAACACCTTGAATTTTCATAGTATGACCACTTTTGGTACTTGACATATCTCATATGCTTTTATATAATCATATCAGTCCATTCCTTTAATTGATTTTCTTTATGAGAATCAACAAGCAACACTATAGGATCCACTGCATGTCTTGATCAGATCTATTATAAAAGCAAGAGCTAAGAGGATTAAAGAGGTATTTAATAAGTTGATTCATGACATTTATGTCGAGCAAGCTTCGAGAACTTCTTTGGCATCAAACATGAAGTTGAGTTCTAAAAAGGATCAAGTCTTGATCAATATGATCCAAGCAAGAGATGGATGCGGATTGGGCCTCATTAAATACAAGCATGAGTTTTGTACTCTATTCTTATTTAATTTTGGATTTAAGTTAGTTCATTGTGTGAATTTAATTTAAGGCTAATTGCTAATTCAGGTTATTTCATTCTTATTCAGTTTTGGATTTAAGTTAGTTAGTTATCTATATTTAATTTAGGTTCTTTAGCTAATTAAGGTTGATTTTGTAAGTTATATTATACAAGTTGTTGAAATAACATTGAAAAAGAGAAATTTTACCATCATTAAGAATTGAACAACATGAGTGCATTTTTCTTTAGGTTCTTCATTAAACTTTCAGAAATCATAAAAGATATCATTTTTATAGCGTTCTGACTATATACATTTGATTCTTGGTTAAATAAATCAGTAGGTTAGAGTTTTTTTTTTAATATGATTTAGATTTTTTAGGTAAGTATTCCAAATCTTGATTATGGGTTCTAAGATTTTGCTTTTCGGGTTCGCATTAATTTGGTTCTAAAATTAGGTTCATTATCTTTAAAGAGTTTTAAGATGGCGTCAATCATGAAATTGAGTTCCAAGAAGGTTAAACCTTAATCAATGTGATGTAAGCAAGATATGGAGTTGTTTAACATGTACAACATACATGTACCACATATGCGAATTGTGGCTCATTAAATACAAGCATGGGCTTTTTACTCTATTCTTATTTAGTTTTGAATTTAAATTAGTTAGTTATATGAGTTTAATTTAAATTTATTAGCTAATTAGGGTTATTTTATTCTTATTCAGGTTTGGATTTAAGTTAGTTAGTTATGTGGATTTGATTTAAGTCCATTAGCTAATTAGGATTTATTTTGTAAGTCATTATATAAATGGCTAAAATAACATTGAAAATGAGAACTTTTATTGTCATTAAGAATTGAACAATGTGAGCGCACTTTATCTTTGGGTTCTTTATTAAACTTCCAAACTTATAATATATATTATTTTTATAGCATTCTAACCATATATCTTCAGTTCTTGGTTTAACATTGGGTTGGGGTTTTCTAAAATGATTTTAGCTTTCTTGGTTAAGTATTCTAATTCTTGATTGCGGGCTTTAAGGTTTAGCATTCTATGTTCACATCACTTTTAAACACTCTTTGATTAACAAGACTTTTTAGTTTTTGAATCTTTTATAGGCTTTTCACTTATAATTTCTCCTATAGCATGCTCTAATATGGGAGAGAATTTATTGATAAAGTGGTAGTATTGGGGCTTGAGGAGTTAAACACTAGGGAATCCTTCACTAATTGATCCAGTACAGATCATGACCTGTTATTGTGTAGCTCCTGTTGAGTGTAGATGAAAGTATAGAGGTATATCCAGAGATTCGAGAGCAGGTGTGTATTCCGATAGTATTTTCTATATTAAAAGGTTATTCATTAGATAACCTATTATAAATACTTTTTTCAAGCAAAACATTGAGGCTAACTATTTTACTTTTTATTAATTTTGTATATTTTTGGTGTTTTTGCTATAAGAAAAAAGTTCAACTTTTCTAGGACTTATTTTTTAATTTTGTAAAAATAAAAGAAAAACAAACAAAAATGCTAAGAAAAAAAGAAATTGAATTGGATATGGAGTAGTTTTCAACCACGATGACAAGGGTCTTGGAATGTTCAATGGAGAATCTAATAACCTTGTTCATATTCTATATTCTTAAGGGAATTATTCCCTTAAAAGTCTGGGACATTTTGCCATTCTCTTTATAGAGATGAATTCTTATGTGAGTTGTTCATGGATTCTTTTGTTTGCGGCATGTTGAGTATGATTTTGCAATTTTCAAGCTTTCTGAGATGTTGTTACTCGATGTTATAAGACCTGTAAAGTCATCATATTTACATTACTAACTTAAGCCAAGACATCATTAAAATTCTCCCAGTGTGCTATTTGCCTCTCATACTGAGACCAGACCTCTTTTCAAACTTGTCTACTTCACTATTGGCATGTTGTTATGGTTTTGTAAGGCAAGTCTGTTCCTTTACGATAAGCCGGTGGTCTTTCTCTAACTTCTTATTAGCATCATGGGCTACTCTAAGCTCTTCTTCCCTTCCTCTATTTTCTTCAATTCCTCTTCTGCATTCACAAGTCGGAGGTCTTGTTCTTCTAAGTGGCTTTGTTTATCAATTAATTATAAATGAGCACGTATATAAACTTCTCCACAATATTCTGCTCCATCCTATAAAGATCTCACCTTTTTTTTGGCTTATGTTTGAGCCTATTTTTCTTCTCCAAGGTTCATTTTGAGCTCTTGGTTTTCCAGCCTTGGTTGTTCTATTAGCTTTTTTTGCCCTCGTTCCATCATCTGCTACATCTTCTTGGCTAGCTTCTAGTTTTTTCATTTTGTTTTCTGCCTCACTGCTTTCTCTAAGTTGTGTTATACATTTACCTATCTCAGGGGGATTTGGTGTTGATGGCCTGTTCATGAGCAAGGGTTAGGAAATTACCCCATTTGTTCTAACGCCATGAAATATAGAATTCAGTGGTAGCAGGAGACTCCTCTCGGCAACTGCTTGTTCAAATGATCCCCGCGTCATCAATTCATGTCTTATTTGTTCGAATATGATCAATGAAGCCGCATCTTTATAACTTCCATCGAATTGAGCTAAACTAGCTATTTTTTAAATATGTTGTTCGTACCTTAATTGTCTTGTCACCATAGAAGAAGGATAGCTGACATGCTCAATTATTCAAAAATGTTATTAAGCTTTTTAAAGTTTTTTTTTAGTATTTGTTTTTCAAAATCATTTATTTTTATCTTCATTGTTATTTTTGTTTATGGAAATTATTACTTTCACTTTTTCCATCTTCATTTATTTTTATTGTCTTATGTGAGTATTTGTATCTAATTAAAAATGTTTGGTTATTGTTCTGAGACAGAAAAGATGAAAAAAGTGAAAATATAAACGTGTTTGGTTAAAGAAACAGAGACATGAAAATCAACTTGTCTCTGGAATAATTTTAGAGTGAATTTCTATACTTTCAAAATAGAAGGGGAAAAAGAAGACATGTTTCAATAAACAATATTTATTTTTTATCTCTAAAATATCATTATTGAAAACTCTTAGTTTTAAAATTGTCTAACTATGACATATAATGATAAAAGTGCTTCTTATTATAGTTTTAAAACATGATTTGGGGGTCGACCTGAGACAAGTCTCGAGTCACGGATTGAGAGGGTAAACACAGGTTCACCCCATTTTTTTTAATGATCAAAACGATGTTGTTTTGACTATTTTTTTAAAAAAAAATCAATGGGTTTTTTTACCTAGGTTTTACCCTAAGTCAACCCAGGTTTTTAATTGGGTAAGGTTGAGTCAATCATTTCTTTATTTTCTTTCTCTAAACCCGAATCAATTCAGGCCCTAGGTCGCTCAGGTCTTGAGTTGACTCACTGGTTTGATCTAAGTTTTATAACTAGAGTTATTATAATATTTTTATTTCAATACACAATATAAACTAAAATAAAAAAATAATATCAAATTATTTTTTAAAATATATAAGTTTGATAGTAATTTATATTAAGGGTAAAATATATTTATTTTATTTTATTTTATCTTGTCCACCATTAATCAAACAGGATGCACTTATATACAACTACTAAGCAATTTTGTCTTCGTCCATTGTTTTATCTTGTCTCCTCTGTTTTTATTATTTTTATCTCTTTATTTATCCCGAGATAGTAACCAAACGTTATATAAAATAATAAGATAATATGCTATACATATTTTTTTAAAATGATAAATTATTTTGTATTTATATCTCTTTAATTTTATATTTTACTATTGAACAAAAAACTTGGTTATTGTCTATAATTATAGTCCGGTTTAGCATTGCGTTCCAATCGCATTTTTGAAGATTAAAAAAATGGTTTTTTTTGATATATTGATGTCAAGAATGAATTTAAAAAAATAAAAAAATATTATTTTAATATATTTCGTAATAAAAAACACTTTAAAAAATAATTTCTTCTATACTCTTAAATAAGACATGAGACTGTTTGTTGTTGTGTTTTAAAAGCGTTTTTGAAAAAATTTAAAAATTTTTATTTTTTTCTTTGTTTTATTAATTTTTTTTGTTTTTTTATATTATTTTTATGTATTAATATCAAAAATAAATTTTAAAAATTAAAAAAATATTATTTTAATATATTTTAAAAAAAATTATTTAAAAAAACAATCATTACTATAATATCAAATATATTCCAAAAAATTCCTATATGTGAGTTTTGTTTTTTTAATTAATTGTATTGTATTAGTTTCAAAATCAATTTATTATTTAATAAGAAAAATATTAATGACGTCTGATACGGCGGTCCCTCACTGACACAAAAAAGAAAATAAAAGGTTATGGTGATGGATCCTCAGGAGACAAGAAAAACGACACCAGAAAACCTAAAAATAGGTCCTTGTTAACACTGCAAAGTCTATTCTACATCCACGAAGCAGTCCCTCCAAGTTCAGAAGTGGAGA
>Ga0325410_1005156_pt1 | contig 14493 bp, 12 predicted proteins | sample PopdelMetagenome_16_FD_206182 | JGI IMG/M metagenome (GOLD analysis project Ga0325410, IMG submission 206182) | Populus deltoides microbial communities from Bellville, Georgia, United States - Xylem-PdIQD-R3 | ecosystem: Host-associated > Plants > Phyllosphere > Stem > Wood/Secondary xylem... | reverse complement strand
TGTGAAGTAAAGGGTTCAGTTCTTGGATTCTATCTAAGTAGAAGTTGACTAGCTGTTTTGAAGTTAGTTTGTTTTGAGCAAATGCTTGTTGGATTTCTTGGATTGTGGCTTCTTGGATTGAAAATGGCGAACCCTTTATTGTGTTGACAAAAAGGAGAAGTAGAAAAATCGTTAATGGACATACAGAGGGGAGACTCCTTCCTGGGTTTTTGAGGATCTTCATTTTGGTTCAAGAGACAAGGTCAAAAGTCAAACTATTGGAGGGATGGAGCATCGAATGGAGTGCTTTATTTGGTTAAATTTAAGGAGCAGCTTGGTGTTGACTATTGGGGCTTGTGAGTATTGGGAAAGGAATAGTCGTTGATTTCATAAGGAAATAGTTTTGAGCCGTTAGATTAGCGTATTTTTTGGGGCTAAGATTCAAATTTAGTCCTTCTACTTATTGTAGTTTTTTAATCAAGACATTTACTTTGAATCGGATCAAATCAATCCCTTCACTTCAAATCAGAGTTGATTTCAGCCTCTTAATCCATGTCTATATGAATGCTGCTTCATAAATATAATTCAAAGAAGGATCTTAAATTGCATTTAATTGGAACGGAGGGGTTGGTTTAAGTTAATTAAAAGTATAGGTTTGGTTTTAGTAATTGTAAGAAGTATAGGGACCATGGACATTTTTAGCATCAAGCCTTAAGTTTATTGATATATAATTTAAAGAAGGATCTTATTATTGTCTGTACGTAACTATGCAAACTTAAGTTTATTATTATTTTTATTTAAAATAATATTTTTTGATTTTTTTAATTTATTAGGTTAAATCTAGTAGTGTTTGGTCTGGACAATTAAATTATGTGTCAACTCATATAATTACTCAGATTTAGTCATGTCAAAAAAAAAAAAAAGCAATCTCAGTCAAGCTTCAAATCATTGTTCAACTCAAATTTAATAAATACAAGAATTTAAATTTAATAAATACAAGAATTTAAATTCAAGAATCAAGATTAAAAGCATTAACTAATAGGAAACAAACTGCATTAAAACCCAAACATGCCCAAATTAAGAATCAAACCCTCACAAAAGCTATGATCTATGATGTATCAAATTTATGGAATATCACTTGTAATTATTGGCTTTTTTTTCCTCTTTTTTTTTTGGAAGCATATAATCTAAAAATGAAACATTCTCAAAACTGAATTATAATCATATATATATATATATATATGATAATATCAATAGTTGATAAATCGTTGATAAATCGATACAAATCTCAGTGCTTGTACTAAACAAGCATGAAGAACAGGACAGTAATAGGATTATAGTGCGCATTATAATCTATAATTATAGAAGGAATAGAGTATATCCAATGGACAAACAAAAGCCAATGAATAGTATATATCATTTGCAAGTGTTGAATTTGCAGGTGACTCTGCCATAACCAGAATTTGCCCTCATGAATCTCAAAGCTGTCAGGAGGACACTCCTTTGGGAACCCATCAAGGCCCAGTTCATGCGTGTGACCACACTGATTGCATTGTAAGGGAACTCAATGCTGTTATAGGAATTGAGGAGAGCAGTTGTTCCTTCCCTCAGGAGAGTCCTGTACGGGTCACCTCTCCCTTGCAAGCCTTGCCATAATGTCATATCTGTTCCGTATCTTCTAGCCGCGAGCAACCCGAAGACAACAGCTACCTTCATGTCAGGGCTCACTGCCCTCCAGTAGCATTTGTACTCTGGCATAGTCCAGCTCCTGAAGAATTACTTGCTCTTGTTAGTGGAAACATAGATCATACAAGTCTACCCTATTTGAAGTCCCATTGGAATGGTTTGAATTTCTAATAACCAAAACAATGAGTCCTTGATAATGAACTTACTGGTGTGGACATGCTGATGCTTCTAGGATGGGAACTGGTGACATAGGAGGCATTGGAGGCAGTGGTGGCAGTGGAGGCGTTCGAGGAAGCCTGAAAGCAGGGGGAGGTGTTGTAGGAGTCACTGGAGGCCTTACAGGTGTTACAGGTGTTACAGGTGCTACAGGTGCTACAGGTGCTACAGGTGCTACAGGTGCAGGCACTGGGTTCACAGACCTTGGACAAAAAGACATGGAGGCTGAAGGCTCAGTTAGCAAAGAATCCACCGCGTAAAACTCCATATCAAAGATCCTGAACGTTAGTCTAAGCTTTTGGGCAGGACCAGCTGCTGCACCACAGACATTTGAACCCTGACCACTGCTTGAAACCTGAGCATAACAATTGCTCAAATCTGGGCTGCCATCGAACTTCATTACATAGTTTCCAAACCAATTTGTGGTCTCCTCCCTCGACATTGTGATTTGACCACTAGCATCAGCACAGGTCATTGTAACTTTGACTCCTGCAGAAACAACATTGTCAAATGATTACTAGGAAACACAAGGAAGTGGATAGAAGAAATTTAGCTGATGACCGCAGTGGATCTTCATCTCACCATAAATGGGATAGTCAAAAAGGGATACTTGGCCATCCTTGCATTGGTCACAAAAGACAGTGCCGGTGACTGTGGCATCAGCTTGAGTTCCACCAATGGCTGCAGCAAAAATAAGAAAAACACAGAAAAGAAGTTTGTGTGACCAATCCATGTTCCTTGATAGATACAGGAAACACAACCAAGATTTAAGGAGAAGAATATAAAGGCTTGATGTTATGAACACTCACAACGAAGTAAATGAGTAGAGATGTCATTAACTCCCCAACTGCCTGTATTTATAAGATGTTGAAAAAAAACAATTTAAACGAAGAGAACAGCTGGTAGTACGGACAACCTATTTAAGACTAGCGATGATAAAGGATACCTTTGTCATATGGCATGGGGGCAGGTCCCCTGATTTATTGCTACACGCAGATTCTGATGTTCTGGGAGTTCCCATTTGGAACCTTCGGTGTCCAAATTTACAGTATCTACCGAGAAACTACTTGATCGGTTGAGAGTTTAATCCTGGTACTCGAAAGATTAATGATGTTGAGGCTCTGGTTAGATCATATAGAATGAAACCAGCTCAATTAAGTTCTCTTAGAAGTCCAGCAAATATGATGCCTAGAACCCATATTCAGGGGAGGATCTCCCAGGAGTCCAGGCTCTACTATTCTAGCTCCACCGCTCCTATCATCATCATGACATAGAACAATGTTGTGTCGTGTGTGTGTGTGTGTATGGTGCTACATAGTATTGGACTTAAACTTTGAGGAGTTGGTTTGTTAGGAAGTGAGTTTGCGTCCTCTTTATCATCTGGGGTTTGAATTCAACAAGATACTACATGATTATTTTTTATATAAATATATTTTTATTTCGTTTTAATATATCAATGTTGTAAATAAATTAAAAAAAATGTTTTAATATATTTTTAAAAAAATACATTTTAAAAAGTAACTATTATCACAAGCTCAAAAACATTAATTTAATTCTTTAAAAATAAGATAATTCAAAAAATATCTTCAAAAACAAAAACTACCACCATGTTAAAACCAGCAGTGGTAAATTTAGCAGGGATGAGAAGAAAGAGTTCTGTACTTAAATGCATTCAATATCCTCCTCTAACTGAGTGGCATTCTAGCCGTCCTTACCTAACTCATTCATGGCAGAATCACTTACATTATAGACACTTGATACGTGGTAAGCTACACGGACGTTATCTTCTGAAACTCTTGGCGGTGGAGGAAGATGTTAGCTAGCCGTTAAAGTAGCAAGAAGCATTGATTGAGTTGTGCAGTATACCCTCGTGCCAATGTAGAGGAAAGCCGTTTCCCCTTTTCTTTTCAACTACAACGCAGTTACATTGAATTGGATGCCGCCGTATTGATGCCAAAATTTTCTATCTTGTTCAACAGGCCTTTACCTTTGTCATATGTGCCTGAGAGGACTCGTGCGTGCCAACTTTCATCTTGCAAAGTAGCTTTGCCCTTTATTGGAAAGGCCCTGCCCGCATACAATCCAGTGTCCCTGTATCCACAAACTTGGAATACGATTCATTATTTTATGGAGCTGTGGACGTTCCACGCGATCTATTTTGACCGCAAGGTGGAGAAACCTCGGAAGCAAGCATCGACAGTCTCATATGCGGCCTTTCTTTGAGGAATAAAATTGGCAGTGGTGGGTGGGTTCAACAATTCTAAACACCCCACAATTTGGAATTTTCATCTTTAGTCTTTGTTGGATCTCTCTGCACTTGCTAATTTAGGGATACGATCATATGATTCTAAATGACCCGTTTTCTGTCTAGAACAAGCTCCAATGTGTGTTTAACATATGATCAAGAAGTGTCCTAGCTGATATGGACGCCAGCACTCCTTTTCTGCGTGCCCACGCTCTGTAGTTGAACTCATCCAAATACTATACACGTCCATTTTTAGCTGGAGAAGCTGGAGAACCTTGAAGCTGGAGAATCCAAGGTCTCTTAGACGTACCTCTACCAGAGGCAAAAGAACAATCAAACTTGAGCTTATTTTCAGCATGTCAGTCATTCGTACATCTCGCTTTTAACCAGTTAAGAAACCCTAAAACCTCTAACAACAGAATTCACAGCTGCAGTTCTGTCATAGTATAATCAAGACAGATCTAGAAAAAATGCGTTATAATATCATCGGTCTTACATGGGACTAGTGAAAAATGAATGCCTTGTTCATTTAAGGTACTAGAAATACAGACGATGAGAAAAATCACGAGTGCCATTGCACCCGCAGACAGATTTCCGGTAATCAAAATCAGCACTAAGAATGAATAGAAGGGGGGAAAAAAGAACGAATAAGTAATAATGTAATAACACATAATCCTGAAGTTCAATCCCAGCTATAAAACAAGCTAAAGAGGCAAACCAGAGTCAATTACTTGTATGCCTACCAAAATTGTCTCAACATTGTGCTCAACAGTAATACGAGCCACGGCATAACTCGCACGGATACAATTGGACAAAACAGAAGACCTTGGACTACCAATAAATAAAATGTTCCTACTCTTTTCTTTTTCTCAATCCTCAGCTTTTTAATTTGCAAAAATTATCTTCAATTTCTTTCAGCAGCTGCATCTTCAATGGCAGGCCCATCCTCAGCAATGCTTCCATTCTCAGTTGTCCCAGAACTGCATCAAACAAACATTAATTTCACAAAATTAAGCAGGTCATTACAGGGCAATTCCTACATAATCAATGACATGATAAGAAAATACCTAAAGCTCTAAACTTTCACATTTGATTTGAAATAGCTCTCATTCAATACAATTTGTGTCAGACAACAGCTATAATCAAACAAACACTGGAAACAGAAACCATATAATAGGCGAAGTACTTTTCCAGTAGATTTTGTTGTCTGATATGCTAACACCAGTTAATACGTAGAAACAATTTTAGGAAGCAAGAAATCCATCCAACATACCTGGCATGACTAGAATATCCTGTGTGAGTCGTGATAGAGCAAATATATCAACCACATTATCACGAAATCAAAAGTAATGGGCCTTTGTAACTTCAAATTACATGAGTTTGTACAGGCCTGGCAATTAATCCCAATCCACAAAGCTAAGGCCAATTCAGATGCATGCGTAATCCAAGTTCTTAGGAATAAAAGATTCCCTTGATTTATACATGATTTCCCATATCAGAAATCAAGAATTGTAATTCGCGCAACAATCTCAATGACTTCTCTCCAGTTACAAAGAGAATCAGTTTTAAGCTAAAAGCAATCACATGAAGTTCAGTAGCTTTGTTCCAACTTAGCAAGGCAGGACAGGAGAGCAGCACGAGGCATTATCTAATCAGATTCACATAACGTATTAAACTATTGGAAGAGCACAACAGCTCTCGAAAACCAATACGACAATAGAACAAGAACGAGCTATCTTATGATGTTAAGATAACTACCGACAGAGTTAGTAAATAATCCTCAGGCAGTATTCCCTAAGAACGCACAAATCAAGAGATACAATGACCTCCCTCGCAATCGAGATAATCCCTCATAATTAAGATGATCAACTCCAATTCCACCCCAGTAGACAAATAATACACCGCGCACGAAAGAAAATCAAATATACCATCTAAACTAGACTGACATCTCCTAAGCAAAAGAGATCTGAATACAAATCACTAATCAACCAACAAATCAATCAAAGAGCTTGTAAAACAAACCTCTGTGGACGCGAACCAGAATCGGTAACATCAGGCTTCCTCCAACTTCTCTCGTTACCGGAACCTCCACCAATAATCCCAAATCCCTTTCTTCCGAAGGAATCCCCTCTCTCCACATCCTTATTTCTCTCACTGCTAATTTTCACAGCCTCCAACTTCTCATCAATCTCCTTATAATCCATCCCCTTCTCCTTCAATACCTCCTCTCTTGGCCTTGCATCTCCAAACGGACTTGGCCCTTTAGGTTTCCCCGCCACCTCATTCCCATTACTCAGTGGAAAAGTTTTTGGCTGCAACTTCAGTTTCGGCCTCTCACCACCACTACCATTGTTAAGACTCTCATCTTTCTTCCTCCCCCAATTATCCGAATCGGCAGCAGCACCAATACCACCACTAAACCCATGTCTTTCTCTCGATAAGGAATCAAAACTCCCTCTCCTCTCAAATCCACCATTATTCACTCCACCAAATCTCCTTGGCCCATCATTCGCTGTCTTATTAGAAACCCAGTTCTCTGATTCATCAGCCTTAGACTGAGAATCGAAAAAAGAAGATCCCCTCTCCCTATCCCTATCCCTCCTCTCATACCCACTCCCAACCGGGGATTTCTTCGTTTTCGACCAATCATCAATCTCATCTGCTCGCGACGGAGCAAATTCCCTGCTCGACTCCCTATTAGAAACCCTGGAATTCCCATTACCACCACCACCCCACCTCGAATTAGACTCTTCCCCTCCGTTACGATAATTTAAACCATACGATTTAAACCCGCCGCCGATGCGGGCCCGGTCGAGCTCTTCAGCGGAGCGTTCGCGGGGTCTAGTTGGGAGATTGAGGAGATCAGGCTCATGACTTTGCTTAGCCGATGGATAATTAGAAAGTTCAGCTAAAGTGAGGGTTTTGTTTTTTTTCTTTTTGGGTTGTTTAGTGGCGGCGGCTAAAGAAGGGAATTCAGCGGTGCCACCGAGTGGTTCAGTGGGTGCTCTTTGGGAATTCTGTTGTTCTTGTTGGAGTTCAGCTTCGTGTTCTTCGGCGTCTAAGGCCCACGCGCCGGGTTTGCCCCAAGGAGAAGAAGCTTTTTCTGCCATGATGGTGTTGCTGCTGTTTTTCGCTCAGATACCTGCGGTCTCTCTGAAGAGGTTTTGGTTTTGAGGATTTAAGATTGCGTGCGTTGGCAGCGGAGAGGGGAATATAATGGGATGAAGGGGGTGGATTTGATCGGACAGTGGAGAATGGGTGTTCGAGACTCTTTGAGTATTTGATGGTGGGGATTAGTTCATAGCTTTAGAAATATTACGTGTATTTTTCAATAAAATCTAAACTTTTAAAAATAGTTGTTTTTCTATAAGTACATTAATTTTTATATTTTTTAAAGATATTTATTTTTTATAATTTCATTATTTAAATTTGTGCATGACAGTGTTATTAAACCCGGCCCGGCGGGTCGACCTGGTGGCTGGACCGGTCCGGGTTTACTAAAAGATTGGCTGGGGCAACAGACAGGTCAAACCCGGCAACCCGGCAGGTCGATCCATGACCCAGGCGAACCCAAGTGAGACCCAGTTTTTTTTCTCAAATGTGGGATTTGAAACCCATTAGTATATAACTATATATACTCTATGTTCCCAAGAAAAAAGTCATGTTTTTTCAATGTGAGATAAAAAACTTTTTGGTTTAAATACCTCAACTTAAAAGAATAACATAGTATCTTTTCAATGTGGGATTTGAAGTCTTTTAGTATATATACTCTATTTTTTCAAGAAAAAAATCATGTTTTTTCAATGTGGGATAAAAAATCTTTTAGTTTAAATATTTCAACTTAAAAGGATAATATAGTATCTTTTCAATATGGGATTTAAAGTTTTTTCGTATATATACTCTATATTTCCATGAAAAAAATTATATTTTTTCAATGTGGAATTTGAAACCCATTAGTATATATACTCTTTGTTCCCTTAAAAAAAATCATGTTTTTTTAATATGAGATAAAAAAAACCTTTTCAATATGGGATTTAAAACCCTTTCGTATATATATACTCTATGTTCCCATGAAAAAAATTATGTTTTCAATGTGGGATTTGAAACTCATTAGTATATATACTTTATGTTCCCTTGAAAAAAATCATGTTTTTTCAATGTGGGATAAAATTTTTTTGGTTTAAATACTTCAACTAAAAAGATAACCTAATATCTTCTCAATGTGGGATTTAAAACCCTTTCGTATATATACTCTATGTTCCCATGAAAAAAGTTATGTTTTTTCAATGTGAGATTTGAAACCTATTAGTATATATACTTTATGTTTCCAAGAAAAAAAGTTAAATTTTTTCGATGTGGGATAAAAAAAACCTTTTTGGTTTAAATATTTCAACTTAAAAGCTTAACATAATATCTTTTTAATATGAAATATTAAAACTTTAATTTTTTTTAATTTTTTCGGGTTGATCCAGGTTGAACCAAGTTAACCCATGAAACTCAAGACCTGGCTCCTTGACCGGGTCAATCCCCGGGCTGGATTTAATAACTATGGTGCATGGTACATAATTACTTAACCAAACCAAGGAAGTATTTTTACCGCGTAAAACAGTCGTAAATTAATACATTTTTAACATATATATAGGTCAGATTAATTTTATGAGTATAGATATTTAAATTTAAAAAATCATGTAAATTTATAGATAGAAAAAAATATAAAATATTTTACATGTATCTTTGAAAAATATTAAAATAATGTTAATCTGGGCATATCCAAGTGTTTAATCTTTCTTAGCTTTTTTTTATTTCTTTGTTCCAAGTTTTAATCGGGTTATTAGGTTAGCCGCGCCAGTTTTTTTTAAAAAAAATCAAAATAACATCATTTTAATTAAAAAAACAAAAAATAAAAGTTAATGAGTTTGTAACCGGGTTTTGCCGGATCACCGGGTTACACCAGAATTTTTTCTTTATTTTTTTCAACCGATTTCAACCTTTTTAACCTCAAATCAATCAAATCTCAGATCGATCTGCTGCATCGGGTTCAAAATTATAACTACGTAGATATTTTTGTCGATCCCTGTGACGGGATCCGGTCCGTCCTCTTTATCCAAGAAGAAATGTTCTCCAACATTGGAGTTCACAAATATTTTGGAAATTTCAATTTCTAAAAACGTGAGTTTAAGTAAAGCTAATTTTTGGAGAGAAAAAATAATTTACTACGTGTTTGGTATCTGTCATTAAGATGTAAGAAAATTTTTAAGGTACGCTTCGAAGGATGTAATACAGGATTACACTGCAATAGAGAACGGAAATACCAGCGAAGAGATTATGGAACTCTATTATAGCTTGATCTGTCGATTTTTCCTTCAGAAGGTAAGTCGAGCTCTGTGGAGAAATGGCAATATTTCAAAATTTTACTACCTATAAATCAATCATAAATACACACTTACAAAGAAAATCAACAAGGAATTCACATGAAGAAAATACACGCACCAAAATGTATAAGTGCCATCCATGATGGGCAAAGTAAGATCATGGACCTGGCCCAACATCTTTCCTTGCACTGGTTTTGATTCCACGCCGTCATGCATGTTCAAAGTTTCAGAAAAGTTTGAGCATTTCAGGTGAGAATGACTCTTTCCATTGAGGGCCACCTTTCACACGCCTTGTCAAGAAATGATATCCATAGAAGCAGCCCAGTATTGATACGAAAGAATTCTCCGGGTGAAAGAAGAGCTCCTCACTGTGCAAATACATCTCACCCTTGGTTGCTTTCTTGCTCCAATGGTGGGAGACCATCTTTTCAAATCCCAGTTAAAAGTAAAAAAAAAAAAACTCATTGCTCATCTGAACTCTGTACAGTGATTAAATGTTCTTCAATACCTTTAAGGGAATCCCCACTAACATACCATGTTACAGTTCCTGCAAGGAATATTGAACCGAGTCATAAACTCAAGTTAATGGCAAATTCTCATATTAATGAAGGTAGCGAGGAAACTGCTACTAACGATGGCAGTTAGCTGCCAGCAATCAATACCACAAGGAAACTGAAGAGACAGCTAACTTGAAAAGCAGAGAAGTAATTGAGTTGATGGGAAAGTAAACGGGGTTTTTGCAGATATGGTGTGAGCTAGGTGAGTGGCTATGCGCCAAACACAAAAGGGTAAAATAGATTTTGTGGTGATATGGTGAGCAAAGCACCAAACTGCTTTGGGATTCAGTCATATGCTCGCATGCTTTTGCTGTTAACGATTTCTTCAGAAACTCCTTAATCTCTAAGGTCCTGATATTATGTGCAAGGATATTCCCTCTCCCACCAGGGAAATTATTTTCATTGAAGGTCAGTTGCTTATCAAACTGGAAGAGGAACAACAAAAATTACACAACAGTCATACAGTTTCAATCAGATGCTTCTAAATCATAGCTAGACGGTCCAAGCATTTCAATATGGTTCGTTAGTAAATGTTGAAGTATATCTGTTTCTTTTGCCTCATCCTTAAATGGGTATGGGTCAAACAGAATTTTGGTATCATCAGCCCAACACTGACAACCCTCAAGCAAGGAGTAAAAAAGGAGGAGAAATGGGATATGGAATGAATTTACCTAGTGGCGGAGCTGGTTCCTGTTCTCTTGTTGCATGAAGTATGATTGTTCCTGAAAGAACAGTGATAAATCCACAAAGCTCAGAGGCTATGCTGCTCACATCTTGGCCCGACCAATCCTGCAGAAATTACATGGTGACAAACATTTTGAGCTTGCAGGTTCATGGTAATTGTAAACAGCAGTACTATATATACATGACAGAAACAAATCCCAGAGGACGAATCAGTCATTCACCTTGAACATTATGGCACTGGCAATGATGGTCAGAGTTGTAAACATTACATAATACACCGGAGAAACAATTGCTGCATTGAATGTATCCAATGCCTGGAACATAAAACACTATTGACATGAGAATGATACTATTAAATAGAATCTCATCTGACAGGAAAAACTTAAACTGATGATGAAGATGAAACTGCTTCAATAAACTTGAGGGTATCAGGTTGATCATTTTCACTTGGTGTACAACAAAAATCCAGAGATACTCTTTGCTTGAGACATGATGCAAATAAAGAAACAAAGTTGCATGATTGAACATGGAGGTTTTCTAACCCAATCTGATAGCCTAACAAATAACTGTGCTACCTACTATCGCCCACCTGCAATATCCAAATAAACACTTTCTTCCAACTATATCACACTCAGGACCTTGTAGCATAGCTGGCCCTTTGCCCATAGCTCTCGTCCGCACATTTGACAGGAACCAGTTGGTTCACTACACCATCAGCTTAACTTCACAGAAAGCAGTACCACCTCCTAACATAAAGTACCCTACCTATTCATCCTTATGCAACTATATGAGAAACATTCCCCAGTTAAAATTAAATTTCAATTCTTTAAAGACAGCATCCCAGACACAAAATCATGTGTATAGCTAGGTAATAGAGATATCTCTATTTTCTAACTCATATTCCATGGCCTCCTTTGAACTCAAAACCACACCTAGAAACCTAGTCCAGGTAATTTGTTTCCTTTTTTCCCCTGCACTAATGAATCTATGGGTTTCTGCTTCTCACACAAGCCTATACCATAACTAACATTCGAGAAATACAATTGATGACATTAAACTTACCCTGTTCAGGTAATTTAACTGTGTGATGACACAGATCACTGCAACTGAAAGAAAAAACCAAGTCTGAGGATAAGCTATCTGATTTATCCCTTCCAATGTCAACTTTATTGCAATTCCAATGGCTTTTATGCTTACAACCTGAATAACACCAGGACAAAAAACATAAGCCAGAGTTAATGTTAGGAATCGTGACGCAAGGTAACTAACAAAATGAAAATGAAATGAGATTACAGATTTGAATAAGAATGTCTGTACATCTAACTCAAAGAAATCGTACTTACCGTAATTGAACCCATCAAAGAACATATTCCCAAGTAGACCAATATGTTTGTCTGCCCACAGCGCGGTTCAAAGTACAAAATCAGAGCTAACACTACTGAAAGTGTAGCTACTACATATATTAGAAATGCTGTGATGTGAGAGGGGAAAACAAAACCAATAACTCAATAAGTAATTACTCAAGCAATAAATTTGTTCAACAAAAGAGAAGATCAAAAAATAAAAAAGAGTACCAACCTGTTTGGGTTGCCAAAGTCCAGATTTCTTGTACAGAACTAGGTGTATGCTCTTGAGGTGCATGGATTACAATCACTACCGATCCTACAACGCAAGATACACATCCTACAACACCCATTTTCTGCAGCCGTTCTTTCAACATAAAATGTGCCAAAACCGCGCTGCTCAAATTTCCTCACACATGTTAATTATAAATCAAAACGCGAACTATTTAATCACAACATTAAAGAGAGAGAGAGAGAGAGAGAGAGAGAGATTCCACACATCTGCAATCTCTACCTAATAATTATACTCAGTGCACCAAGCGGGGTAACTAGAACTGCTGGAGCATAAACGTAAGCCACAAAATTCGCAATCTCCCCAACAATCACTGTTTGTGCATCATAAAAAACCAAAATTAACACGACATTTCGCAACCAAAACAATCACATAATTCAGACAGAAACTGCATCATCCAATCCATGTATTACTTACTTGTCACCATTCCTGCCCACCATAGCGGCTCTAGCAAGTAAGTATAACCTCCAACCCCTACATTGTCGACTCAAAAAACATCACGTATTCTAATAAACAAAAACCCAGAATTATTTTGTTCTTATTTTTTTAATAGAATTGGATCCAAATTCAAATTTGAACTTAAAAATGTTAACTTTATCACACAACCATATTAAAAAGTTCTCGTCTTTTACTCTCAAATTGCTAATTACCTAATTAAACAACCAATAACATTGAAATCCAGATGATTTAAGGTAATTAAATTTAAAACAATGAAACGAGATCGAAAATAAATAGATGAACTGACCTGCGCGAGTACCATTAGCACCAGCTCGTTTGAGTCCTTTCTTCTTTAAAATGAAGCTCGCCCCTATAAATGCGCTCGATGCCACAGCTAGAATTAGCCCTCTTGAATTCTCCGATACTCCCATCTCTCTCCCAATTAACTTTAAAAATTAAAAAATCAGTCAAATAATTGCTAATCAAGATCAAATCAATTCTTTTTCTCCAAAACTGAGGTTGTTAGATTTACAGAGCAGGAAATGAGTGGAGGAATTTATTCATTTCGCGCCAAAACGACCAGATGAACAGAAACGACAGCGCTTAGAGCTGTTTCTTTCTTCTCTCTGCGAGGCTCTCTCTCCGCTCTGGTCCTGACAAGTCTTTCTCTGATTGGGTTCTTTCTTTCCTTCTTTGGCGTTTTATTTGAAATTTCCGATTCGAAGGAGTAAGGATTACGTGTTTCACGTCAGAATATTTAAGTCGGCACGACGTTGTTAGAGAAGCCGGAGGGTTTGACTTCATGTGAACATGACCTGGAGGGTTTGAGCACGTTTCATATTTTAATTGGGTTATTGAAGGATTAAAAACCTTTCATCTCCATCCATTTATTTTTAATTTTTTGATTGGTGGGTTTTGGTGGTAGAATGACGAGAGTACCCCAGCTTTGGTGTGCAACAAAGCAGGCAATGAGGTTGGGGCCGAGACCCCGTTTACGAGAGCGGGTACATAATATTTTTTTAAATTGTTTTAATACTTTTAATTGCTTTAATGAGCAGCCATCAAAAATAAATAAATAAAATTATTTAAATAGATTTTCAATTAAAAAATATCCTCGGATAGATAATTGATAAATTTGGGATACCATTGGGAGAAGAAATAAATATTCACGTTCTTTTTATGCACATGAGTTTGCATGACAAGCTGGACGGCAGCGAGTGTGCTTAGAGGCTGTAGTGATGGCCTTGGGATAGATAATCATGAGCTCCGTCGAATGTCCCCTTTCAACACCAATTTGTAGCAAGTTGCATCATTTTATAAATGGGGTATCTATGGGATCCGAAGATGCGTGGTTTTGGTGTCAACTTTTTTATTTTCATGTTTCAAAAATATTTTAAAAAAATTAAAAGAAATTTTTTTAAAAAATTAATATTTTTTAATATGTTTAAATTATTTGAATATGCTGATTTTAAAAATAATTTTAAAAAAATAAAAAATATATTATTTTACTATATTTTTAAATAAAAAAATACTTTAAAAAATAAGTAAATCTTATATTAACATGCTTAAACATCATAATAAATTATGGGTTTGGGCCATAGTGATGACTTGTCGTAGTTCTTAAGCTTCTCCAGCCCACAGCTCTTGACTGGCGGCTGTCCTCGTCAAGGATTGATGGTGC
>Ga0325410_1005154_pt1 | contig 14496 bp, 7 predicted proteins | sample PopdelMetagenome_16_FD_206182 | JGI IMG/M metagenome (GOLD analysis project Ga0325410, IMG submission 206182) | Populus deltoides microbial communities from Bellville, Georgia, United States - Xylem-PdIQD-R3 | ecosystem: Host-associated > Plants > Phyllosphere > Stem > Wood/Secondary xylem... | reverse complement strand
CAATCCTTCTCCAATCTTCAGTTCTTTTGGGTTGTGTAAAGGCATATCTAATTACACCCAATTTAGTTGTCTAAAACTCTACGGTGTTTTGTTCATGATTGGTTATAAAGATATCACTCAAGATCAAGTCTATGGTAGTTGTAAACTTAAAATTGGATAAATTGGATACTAGATGACTATTCACAAATGCATGTAACACTAATTTAGAAATGGAATTGAGATCATATGATTGATGTAAGTGAAATCACAATACAAAAATAAAAGTAATTCCATTTTTTTTTAATGTGAAGATTAATCAAGAACAAAATACACCAATAAAATTTTAAGCATGTATTGCTAGATCTTTAAGTGTAAATTATTAATTAAATATAATGTCACAAGCAAGGACTCACAATCATAAAAAGAACTAGATGCTAGATATCAATGATGAAAGAGATTGATGAGAAAAAATTTACAGATTAGTATGCAATGTGAGATTAATTTTTTTAGACAAAAAAACAAGTAATACTATTAATGGTAAGTTGAATAATAAGTGTTTGCCTAAGAAACAAATTTCAACAAATCAAAGAGTTAAGTAATTTACCAATCAAATTACTTAATGTTGATGACAAACTACTTGGATCATATGAGCTGTCGTTGATATCTTGAAGCTACCGTCGTGATGTTTCAAATAATGTCCTTTTGTTGCTTTCATATTTCCTTTTTTTGTCCTTTTTTTACGGTCACTTTTCACCTTTTTTAAAAAAAAATTCATTGTTCTCTCTCTTTTTTTTAATAAATCAACATAAAAGAAAATAAAAGTGCAGTAAAGATGGGAGAATGGAAATTGGCAGAAACTCCCTATAAAATTCCTTTATCCTTCATGCTTCTCTCTCTCTCTCTCTCTCTCTCTCTCGGATGCGTGCTATGGTTCGAGGTGGAGAACCTGTTGATCTTTATTTTTTTGATAAATGGGCTTGGGTTGATGTATTTTGTTCAGATGGCTTAAGAGAAGATGAATAATTTTTTTTTTCAGGTCTCGATTGTAAACATAAATATTAGAGGATCTTTTTTTTTTCTAGATCAACTATATAATTTCTAGGTTTAGAAACTGCGTTGAATTTGGAGGATTTTCACAAGCCCTAAGAGATTGATTAACTGAATAAACAATTAAAAATTAGACTTTGATATCAAAGTGGATGCGGGACAAAAGAGATTTGAAGTCAAAGAAAAAAGAAAAGAAGAAGCTAAGAAGAAGAAACCAAAGAAAAAGAAGAAAAGGTTGAAGAAGAGAAGAAAGGGGGTTGGAAAAGTCTCCAACTTTGCAATTTTATTCAATTCATCAAAAATTGATTGTAATGTCAAGAAAATTACATATAAATAATAAAACCCTAATCAGAACTTAGAATTCACTACCTAATAAAAGTCTAATAAAATAACATAAAATAAAGTTAAATACTAAAAAAAAATATATATATATATATAATAATTGGACTTGAACGAGCCCAATCACCCAACCAAAAAACAATGGGTTGGGTTATCCTCTATCATCAATGATCATATATGTGCTTAAATCATGTCTCACATCCAGCGTCTCCATCATGCTATTAGATGTAATGCTACAAGTTTAACTATTTCCCATGCTATAGAAACTGATCTGGTAGTGCCCACATTGAAGAGAGGACAAATTAAATGAGAACTATATTTGGAGAAGAAAGATTGTCAAGAGAACTTGAGGCTGGTGGCTAGAACGTTCTTGACCTTTTCCATCATCACCTTGCCTCAGGGAGAATTCATATCTAAGAATGACCACAGCAGAATTTGATGAGTGTAACATATGTATACAACCATTTACACCCTTCTCAGTGAAGGTTTATCCAAGATCAGAACTAGCTGGTTTCTCTAGATATGCAGTAAGTCGATAACTTTTCTGAAGTATGCCCTTCTGGATCCTGAGTATGAGTTGCCAGTTCAGGTTTGCAATACCACTCTCAATATAAATTCGTATGATGCCACTCCAAAGAGTGAAATGGAACAGTGAGTATTTTGTCATGGGGCATGAGTGCATGACTTCGATTGAGGTGTAGTGGCTGGGTTGCCTGGACAAGTTAGACAGCCCCAAATTTGATTAGAAAAGCCACGGCCAATGACAGCGTAGAGTATGTGCAATCCATTTGTGTTGTTGTGCGTCTATATACATGTCTTTGCCTGTGATCTTAACATGATGCAGCAATGTTGCACATGATTAAACAGGCAAAAACACAGTTATATCCTTTTCAATTATCAATCATATAATTAGCATCGTTTCTAAGGTTATAGTTAATTTTCTCCATGGCTGCTATTTAACTCCTTTTTGTTCCTATGTCATCTGATGGTCTTGAAGCTGAGGGAGTATGTTGATGACACAGAGGACTACATCAACATAATGCTGGATGACAAACAGAATCATCTCCTGCAAATGGGGGTTATGTTGACGACAGCAACCTTAGTGGTGATCTGCTTTGTTGTAGTTGTTGGTGTTTTTGGCATGAATTTCGGAATCAAATTGTTCAAAGAAGAAGTGCAAGCAGGAATGTCGAAGTTTCTATGGACTGTTGCTGGTGGCACTACTGGGAGCATGTTCTTATATTTGATTGCTATTGCCTGGTGCAAGCACAGGCGATTGTTAGACAATTGAATTGCTGTGTATTACTGTATTACAGGCAAAAGTATGACCGGCTGTTGTATAATACGCTGTGGTTCATATAAAAACCATACATAGGGAAAGAAAACTCTGAACACGTTCTTGTGCTGATGTTACCAGGCAGTTGTCAAACCACTTTTGCTTGCCAAGGTCACCCTGGCTCTTCATGGAATGTCAAAAATTGAATGACACCACGGACTAGCCCAATGACTGTCTCGCCATAATTTTACTCTCCGAACGTTTGGTAGCAGCTGCTCCTCCTTAAGGGGTTGTGGAGTCTTTCACCCCTCAACCTTAGAGGGTGTTTGGTTTGGAGGTGTGGTGGCTTTTTTTCAAAGGTACAATACATTTAAGCACAAACCACACTTAACCATACCTCCAAAAGCTATAAAAACATGCTTTTTACTTAAAAAAAGCACAAGCTACCTCTCCTCCAAACACAAGTAAGGTAACCTTTCATCGTCACCGTGCTACTGGTTTTTGGGTTTCTTTTTATTAACATTTTCTGTAGCTTGATTTTGTCTCTTCTTTCGCACCATTTGCTGGATTTGTTAGCTGCAACAGCTGGTTCCAGCATTAAAAAATTAAAAAGGTTAAATGAAAACCCCGACATGTCGCTTCGCTTGTGTGAAAGAAAGGGCGGATTCGCACGTGCCAGCACCTTGTGTGCACTTTTCAACTTCTTAGTTCCTTAATAAGCCCTGTTTCGGATTGAGGTTGAAATGGAAATTGGTTAAAATTTAAAGTTTTATATATATTTTTAGATTGTTTTAATGTGTAAATGTTAAAAAAAATAAAAATATATTATTTTAATATATTTATAAATAAAAAAATATTTTAAAAATTAATTTTTATTTTACTCAACATCCACGGAGTGTATATTTTGACGCTAGAAAACAAAGTGTTTGGACGAAGTCGAAGATAAGAGCCATGAAACCTCATCATCATCTATAGGCTCAAAAAAACTGGTGGCTGTGGTGCCGCTGCTACTACCTGCAGAGAGACAGAGTTTGTGTGTTTGTCTAATGGTTTTTCACAGATGAGTTCAATATACCAAAGTGTGTTGATGGCACTGACCGTTACATTCAACAAGTTTGCTTCATCAAATGTTAATGCAGTTCATAAAAAAGAAGGTAAAAGAGCAGCTGCAGCAACAACAGCTAAAGCAGCAAGCAGGGCAGCTGACATTGGAAGAAGAGGAGTCCTCTTATCCACCGTGGTTGGTGTATATTCGGTCAATGACTCAAGGATTGAACTTCTTAAAAGTACTAAAAACACCACTTCTTGTTTTGCACTTCCATTTTAGCCATTTCTTGCAGCCGGTGGAATGCCATATCTTTCTTCTTCTCTGGAGTCTTAGCTGACCGTTTTAACCATTGTTGGATTGTCAGAATATTTGAAGAAATCAGAGGATAACAAGACCAAAAATGACAAGGAGGTATAACATTTAGAGTTACAGTACTGCTACTACGTGCCATCGCCAAGAATCTCTCTTTTTAGGAGTCAATTTTATTTCATTCTTCCTTCTATGCTTTAATTTCTGCAATTCGCATATACCTTCCTGTTAATAATGATTGGCATGTTTTGTTTTTCAAGAGAATGGATAGCTATTACAAGCGGAACTACAAGGATTATTTTGACTTTGTGGAAGGATCTTTGAAAGGGAAGAATGAGCAGGACCTTACTGAATCAGAGAAGGGTATTCTTGATTGGCTAAAGAAAAATAAATAAACAACATGTAATAGATTTTCCCTCAAGATGTTGTCTGTGGAGCTTACTCGCATCTTGCTTTCTCCTTTCCCTTTTCCTCTTTCTTTTCTTTTTTTTTTCTTGTGAGGCAATGCACTAAATTTGAAGTACAATCACCATGGTTTTACACTCTATGCTCGTTCGTTTATTTTATTTGGAGATCCACTGGTCTGAGGCTCCATAATTAAAAAAAAAAAAAAAACTACTACTTTCTGTTTACTACAATCTGAAATCTCCGTGTTAGAAATCAAATTCTGGGTCCAATAGAATTCTTGCATTTATTTCAATACTCCATTGCCATTTTTATCTGATATCTTTTGGGCTCCCTTCTTCTTCTTCTTTTTCTTGCCATTTTCCCTTCTTCGGGATGTTTTTTATACAAACGGTGAGGACTGGGAACTTCTCCGATTATTGAATTGCAATGAGAAGTATACATGGAAGTTGAGTTCAGGCACATGTTGTTCCAAGCTACAGCTATCATGCTATCTGCTGTCAAATTTTGGGGCTCAAGTTTTCACGTGCGTGATAAAAATTGAGGCTTGTTTCGTTTCTTTTTAAATTAACCAAACCCATGACTGTCTGTCCGTAAAATAAAAATCATACCTTCCAGCCCCTCAAGGAGATGTTGCTTTTTATTGATGAAAATTAATGATTATTTGCACTAGAAAAATTTGTCCCCTGCTGTTTTGCTGATGATATCTAAGCAGGCTACAATTATATCCTGGTGTTAGATTAACATGTACATATACAGCATCATGATATTGTTGAAAGTAATTCAGATTTTAGTTATATAAAACATGGAGGAACAGGTCAGCTGGTTCTGATACGATTGACCAGTTAAGCCTGTAGAATATATTTATTGTTTGGAGTTTCTTTTAATGTAGTTTAATTTCTTTTTTATTTAAGATTTGAGATTTATAAATAGACTTGTAATTTATAGACTTGTAAGTATAATTCATATATATATATATATATATATATATATATACACACACACCACACCTGATTTTCTTCAAACAGATATCCCCAGCCGAGTAGTTTCTACATATCTAAACTAGGTTGATTTCTTTAATTAGGTTAAAACAGATTGTTTACATCAAGATTAATTAACGAATTTATAAAGAAAATTATATTTCTAGAGCCTGATAGCGTGGAAATCAAATCCCGCAGTATTTAACAAGATGGGAAAAAATGACCACTTGTCCTCATTAATTACAATGTAATATATTCATTACCAGAATTTTTAAATTTATAGTAATTATTTTTCAAATATCTAGAATATACAGATGGACTTAGGTTGCTGGTAACCCCATCTATAATAATTTAGAAATTTGTTTAAAAAAAAATCTATTAAACATAAATAGAAAATCAGTGGCATTTGCGGTAATTTTTTTCAACTCTCTAGAATATATCGACGAACTTAGATCGTCGGTAACCCCATTAGTAATAATTTTTTAAAAATCAAAAAATATATATTAAACATAAATAGAAAATAATTAAAATAAATTAAATTAATATAAAAATCAAATATTTATTACAAATCTAAACATTTATAAGTTCAGATAAAATTAATCTAGAATAGAGGCGTTGGAGGAGGACGAGGCGCATCTTTGCCGGGATCATGGGTGAAGAAAAGGGAGCACATGTACTACTCATCTATGATTTCATCTCTATTACCATTCGGTAGAGTTCGGTCATCTTAGTATTGAGTTGTTCATAATTAGCAGCAAGATGGATTGTCTAAGCTTGAACTCACTCGTCTAAAATCACCTCGAACTCTAGAGTTTGAAGGCTCGGAACCGATTACAAACATCCCGTGGTTGAAATATTGTGGGTCGTTCTCAAGTCCTCGGTTGTAGTATTAGAGAGACTGTACAACCAATTTCTATATGGTCCACCAAACGATTTTGCCTCCAACCACAAATCTGGATCGAGATCTGGATAGGTCAAAGTATCATCACCATATCTCTCCTTCAATCGGGTGTATATGTATCCTGAAAACAAAAGTCAGCATATTTAAAAAAATAATAACTTAAGAAAAAAAAATGGTTGAAAACAACATGCCACAAAGTGCTGAGCTCAGCTCTCCACGACCTATTGCACTTCTTTTTGCGATCATCAATTCACACGTGCATTTTCACAAAAAGCTCCATCAGGCTTGGTTCGCATCCAAGAATCATAGTCTTATAATCTACTTCGCATGTGAAATGAACATAATAGAGCCACTTGTATGCATGGTAACAGAACCGTGAACATACTAGTTTCAAATCTCTACACCGGAGTGTGATCATTACATGAAATGTTCGGACATTACATGCTAAATATATTTCACTCACACAGCCTCCGAGACATATGACGGTCTCCTATCTTTCCAAACTGTCACCTCCTTCTAGCCTGAAAGCTCTTTTTTTTTGGTATATTTTTGGTTTTTTTTCTCATACCAAAAATCATGCAACCTATATGATACAAATGAATTATATATTAGTAAATGAAAAATAATATTGAATAAAAGGATTAAAAAATCTTATCTTCACTTCAATCTTACCAATGTGATTCTCTCAAACCTTCCTTACAATAGCGTTGTAAGCTCTATCCCATTCAAATTTATCCTTGCAAGTAAAATTTATAAAATACAAGTTTCATTAATATGTTAATAAACTACCTGAATTAACATAATAAAAATATATATTTAAATTAATATTAACCTTACACTTCTGAACTACATTAATCATGGGTTTCCATTCAGAATGTTTGGAAATGTAACTCCATTAAAACAATAGAATTTCCATTAAAGATTTAAATGTCGATATTATGGTTTTGGCGGCCTCAATGTTTGTGAATCTGAAATTGCATTCATTAATTGAAATTAATTTTTCAAAAATTATTAACAAGTCGTTGTGATAGACCCCCCTCGACATAGCGGCATTACACCTGACGAGCTCGCATCATGAGTACATGAAAGTGTCTTAGGTGTCTGTTCTTAGTCGGCGTCTAACGACTCATGGTCATCTGGAACGCTGCTAAAAGAACTAGTAGTGATCATGTCCATACAACGTGCTATTGACTTTCTTCTAGGCATCTACACAAATTAAAAGATTAAGGTACCGTAAACCATTCATATTTTAAAAAAACAAATCGGCAGCACCTTCCCTAGACGGGAGACTACCCAAATTTTTTAAATATGCAAATACACAACAATTTAAATTGGATAGCCATAAACCAGTTGATTTTATTTCAATCCATGTCAATCGAATAATTTTAATTTTGTTAATTTAACCAAATTTTTAATTAACTTTGCTACAACCATTTGTGAAATGATCATAGGATGTAAATATAAACACATTAAATGATATATAGTATCAATATTTCACATTTAAAACTACTCATTTATCATAGCTATTTTTTATTTATTTTTATTTATGTGGCTACTATTTTTATTATTATTTTTAAATAATTTTTTTTTCATGAAATAAAAAGAAATGTTTGTTATCACCAACAAATCAATTAGCTAACCATAGTGATTATATGGGCCTTATACATAAAATAATAATCTAATACTATTCAATGAGAGGTAAGAATAGAAAAAAAATTAAAAAAAAATCCAACAACATTTATACAATCATTAAAGAACAGAAAAAAAAAATTCCAACAACATTTATACAATCGTTAAAGAACAAAAAAATAAAAAACAAATCCCAACAACATTTATATAATCATTAAACAACAGAAAAATAAAAAAAAAAATCCATCAACATTCATATAATCAATAAAGAATAGAAAAATGAAAAAAAAAACACACACAAAAAAAAGAAGGAAAAACAAGAATCTTACCTTAATGTCATTGTGAGTTTTCTCGAGCTTGAGAAGAGAAAATTTTTTTAAGAAAAATATATGTTAAATTATTTTCAGAAATATGCCAAGCATTATCGACATCTTTACCATAAAAAAATTAAAAAATTAATATTTTAATTTTTTTCATTGATATTTATGTCTATAATGTCTAATTGAAGTTTTCAATTTAATCAAAAAATTTCAGAAACCTGCCAACTTTAATAATTTTCAAAATGTCAGTGATCCCTTATATAGTGAACAATAATAAACAATGCAAGTGAGAAATGAACAGTGCCTTAACTCTCGGGAAAATACTAACATACATTACTCGTCAATGATCCCGCATGTACTAAACATTAATAAATAGTACAAGTGAAAAGTGAGCACTATCTTAGCTCTCAAGAAAATACTGATATACATTAATTGTTTGTGATCCCGTATGTATTGAACAGTAATAAATAATGTAAGTGAGAAGTGAACAGTACCTTAGATCTTAGGAAAATAGCAACAGACATTTTCTGTTGGTGATCCCATATTTATTGAACACAATGAATAGTGCAATTAAAAGGTGAAAAGTTTCTTAATTTGTCGGTATATCTGTTGGTATTTTAAAGTCGGTATAAAACAGTTAATGTTTTCAGATTATAAATGTATTCCTTATCTATTCATCCAATAAATACTTCAAATCACAACAATACATAAACAAAATAACACTAATTCTTTGTAGAATATTAAAATCACATAAAATTAATGTTTCCTTATCATTTAATAATAAATTAATGTCATTTTCATAATATTACATTATGATTTATAGCATTACACATTCGTGTTATGCAAATTAATCAGAATTCTCATCTTCTTCTTCTTCAATTTCATCATCTCTATCACAATCTTGTATGTTGAGTTCATCGCTATCATCATCTTTATTGACTTCTGTATGTCTGCTATTTCTTAAAATATCATTTAACTCCTCAACTTTAATATCAATAAAAGTATTCTCGCCAACATGAAATTTTAAATTGTCCTCTAAGTCATTAGATGAAGCAACTCGATATGGATCAACTGACTCATCAAGTTGAAAGGCATTATCTCTCATAGTTAATTCATTGTTGTCATCCTAAACAACCTAGGCATGAACCTTGGGTTTGGTTTTCACTATGGATAACCAATCAACACTTGAACGATTCTTTCTAAAGGAAGGAGTGTATGTGTAATGAACTAGATGGTATTGTTTGGAAAAAATAAAAACATCAACGATGTTGCAGAGTCTAGCCTTTGTATTAATTTTGACTAAACCATAATGAGAATCTACTCTTATTCCTCTATTAGTGGTATCATACCAATAGTAATTGAATAAAAAGACTTTATTATGCTCTTTATGATATTACAATTCAATTACCTTTTCTAACTTCCTATAATAATCAATTTCAAACTCATTAGAAGTCCATCCTTTAACATAGATCTCACTATTATATGTCTTTCTACCCTAACCATACTCTTCAATATGAAACACATGTTCATTGATGAAATACTCACAATAGCACTTCACCTTCCTTTCAAGACCCAAACTTAGTAAATTCAAAGTAACACTAGTATTCTTTTTCAATTGATAAACCTGGTAAATGAATTACATCTCCATCATAGTTAATGAGAAATGTGTAATAAAATTAAGTATCCCAAGAGATAAGAATAATTAAATAGTCCTTCCATGTGTTATTAACCATATGGAAAAGTGTTCATCTTGTAATTGAAAGATTTCATATTCAGTTAGCTGTGAGTTTTTAAACAGTAAAAATTGACAATGTTACTTACAAAGAATTCAACAATAGATCAGTTTATGAAAGTACAAGAGATAAATTGCTCGAAAGTAATAACAAATAGATTATTATACTTACTAAATAAAAAGTCTCAGTTCATCGTAATTGAATAGCACATAATTATGTGCTTGTTTGAATTCTATCTTTGTCAAATATCTTCTCTTCGTAATAGTTTTTGGTACAAGTCATTAAAGATGAGACAATATTGACAAGTTCACACTCAAAAGCACTTCCCCACAATCATCATGTCTTAGAACGCGATTGATTTTTGTTCTCAAGTGAGGCTTAAAATAGTACAAGATACATGTTGAGATCTCTTCAACAATATAAGTCTCGCATATCGAAACCTCAACATGCATCTTGTTTTTACTTTTCTCTTGAGGTTGAACAAGTACATGCATGGAATTAAATGAATGTTTTGAATTAAAAAAAAAAGATAATAGAATTGTAATTATGATGCATATGTAATCCTTAACCTCTCGAATGGATACATCCATCTATATTGGACTAGACCTCCAAATGTTACCTCAAACGATATATGTATAAGTAGATGTTCCATTGAATCGAAGAATGATAGAAGGAATATCATTTCAAGTTTACAGATTATCTAGATGATATTTTTTCAAACCTCTCAATATGTTGTGTCTACAACATGTTGGAGCATATATCTTTAAAGAAGTAATTGATCTTTATGAGTGCATCCCATCTCTTTTTTTGCAATAAATCTCGATAAACTAGTGAAACGAATGTTTGCATAAACATGTAGTAGTCATGACTCTTCATTCCATACAATCCAAAATCACCAAACTTGATATGTTCGAAGCATGTCCATCAGAAAACACAGACTTTTAAGTTATTGGTAGACAAGTTATTGTGCATTCTTGTCTAAGACAAAGCTGGCTTTGGACTTTGCGACCTGTGACCCATCATAAACTAACTCCATATTTTTACGGTGATAAAAAAAAAGAAAATATATCCATTCTAGCCTTAATATTGTCCTTTTTCTTCCATTTCACGTTCATAACCGTATTTGAAATATTTTCAAACATGTTCTTTGCAATGTGCATGAAATTTTCAAACATATTCCAATAACTTTTTATGAAATTAAAAATTTAAATTAAATATTATAGATGGAATTACAAACGGAATAATTAAAAAATATTAATATTTAATTATCCGTCGGTAAAACCGTCGCTAACACGCCCCAATAAAAAGCCTGAATCCCCTTATTTCACAATAGACACTCATTTATTATTCTTCTTCTTCTACTACTTCTTCTTCTTCACTATATGTAAAAAAACAATAATATTTATTTCTTTCTCTTCTCTTCTCTTCTCTTCTCTCCTCATCTCCTTCTCTTCTCCTCCATGCTCGGGTATGTCTTCTTCTTCTTTTTTCTTTTATCCTCTTAGTTTTTTTAATTAATATGCTTTACGAAATTTTTTCTCTCTCCTTAGCTTCACTTGCAACTACATTAAGGTAAGATTTTTCTTTTTTCTTCTTTTTTCATGATTTTTTCTCTATATTTGTTTTTTATTTTATTTTTAATTGTTTTTGTTATTAATAATTGTATAAATGTTGTTGTGAGATTTTTTTTTCATATGAGATCAATTTTTAGTTGATTTATTTATAGGATTTTAAATTTTTAGCAATTGCAACTTCATTTTTTTTTATATGAATTTTTTTAGTTGAATTTATTTTTTTGTTTTATTTATTTGTTACAAATTTGTTTGAGTTGATTTTCTTATTCTTTTTTCCAAGCATTTTGAGTATAATTTATGTTAATTTAATTATTTTATAATTTTATAAAATAGATTTTTAAAAAAATATTTTTAAATAATTACCGATGGTCTTTTTCGAGGGATATACCAATGGAATCAAGCGAGTAATTTTTTTTAAGGCATCTGTTCCGTCAGTAAATCCGTCGGTAATAATATTTTTTTATTACCAACGGATTTACCGACGGACTAAAAATTACCGATAAAAGATTCACCGCAGAGCATTTCCATCGGTGATTTTTTTGGTAAATTAATTACCGGCGGAATATGTGTTTTATGTTGATGGAAAAATTTTATCGATAAAACTATTAAATGTTATAGTAAAACCAATTCAACCCAATATATTACTTAAACTTAACACAATTTAATCATTTTTATTCTTACAAAATTTCTAGCCCATGATCCATGCATATGCTGAAAAAATGAAAAATGGAATAGAAATACCTAGCTCTGCGACGTAGTACGTACTGCTTATGTGTATCGCTCGTTCAAGTTTCGATTCGAAAAGCTAGCTTGCTTAATCATCCGTCTGGCCCTAGATGTATTTGTGCTTATAACTTTTGACAAATTCCATGTCCAAATTTCTTTTATTTTTCTATTCCAAGTTCAATGCTATTGAAAGTAAGTACTTTATTTAAAAAAAAAAACTACATGGCCACTTAATTTCTGCCTTGGTTGCAGAAACACGTCCTTGTACCCTTTCTTTTAATTAACCAATAAAATTTGTTATTAATTATAATGGCATGTAGACGTCCTTGTTAATTATATATGAAGAACAAATTAGAGCAACATAGAGAGAGAGAGAGAGAGAGAGCTATACATAATGAATGATATGATCTTCTATTTTAGAAGTTTAGATGATCAGTTATGGTACTTGCTGATTCATAACACATGTAGCGATGGGGGTGGCAGAGATAATAAGAGACAAGGAGACTATTGTCATGAGAAATGGGAACACTTGTAGTTAAAAACGGCATTGGAGACAGGAATACATATCAGCTAAGTGTATATAAAACGACAAAGCCGCTCCGTTCCCCGCTGTATGTTACAGGGGATTAATGAAGGTTTTGTTTTGGTAGTGGTTGGAAGGGCAATGGATGTTATTCCCATACTCGCTTGGATCCTTATCCAAAATGATGGGCAGCACTGGGGAGGCAAAAGTACTTAACACTGACCACTCCTGATTATATATGTTATTATCGCTATGCATTTGTTTAATTGATCTTTTAGAATTCTCTTTGCTCCTTGTTTAGGGTTTTGTAATTTTTTTTTCACTACATAGAAAACTCCCATTGCAGAAGCTGTGAGGAAAATGAACATGTGGGGTGCAGCTCAGAACTTGGACATCCTAAATTCCCAAGGGATATCTTTTGTTTAATCTTACTCAACCAAATTATATATACATAATGTCATAATTAGGAAATGACCGAGTATAGCTGAATGAATAAAGAAATGCAAGGGAAGGATATATAATTGTGCATGACATCAAGTCCAATGACAGGTGCAAAGCAGACAAGGTTGGAGAGGGCAAAATTTTCCATAGAATATGAACACTTTTATATATATAAATTGTTTTTAAATGAGATCCTTCCAAAATGAGATAAGGAGCACGTAATAAACAAAATGAGGCATGTTCCATTGGGTCAGGAAGATCTGAGGCAGGATCTCCAGGGCTTAAAAAAGGGTCATGGAAATGCATTTGAAATATTCCAACATTGAGTTTGTCATTTCCTTTGTCATCTCTGAACTTCTCTGACTACCCATCACCCCCTAATTGCACTTTCCATCATCCTGTCTCATTTTCATGTCCATATTAAGCCAAATCTTTGTGCAGGTCTGAAAACTAGCTAGTAGCACTATCATCATGAATTAATGGAGCCTTGTCTGAACACTTAGGGACACGGTGGAGGCTCTGTCCTTGTCAGTGCTCAAGAGTCGAGCCTTTTCAATGATATGTTTTTTTCTCTTGTAGATTTGGAGAAATCAAACCTAAGAAAATCTGATTATTTGATCATTATTTTAATCATGTCTAGATAGCCACTAGGTTGTGCATGGTACTTTCTTGTACTGTTTTCTGAGATAGAATATAGACGTGCTAAGATATTATAAAAAAAAAAAAAAAGAGGAATCTGAGCGTCTCAGTTATAGATTATTTCGTTAGATGATTAGATGTGAACGCTTCAATTTGCCAATGATCCTCGTTTTCTCTCTCTGTGATTCTCTTGACATTGGTTTCTTTATCTAGCTTTCTTATTGCCAAATCAAGGGCCTCAATTCTTGAATTTTATTTGGAGTAGTTGGTGAATTCGAGACTTTATGCAAGGATCTAGTACTTCATAAATTTGGTTTTCCAGGAATTGAGAGCTACAATTAATGGGAGAATGCATGGTATGGAAAATTAATGAAAGGGGAATTGAGAATTGACAGCTAATTATCGGCATAATCATCGAGTCCGACACGCAAGCAACACGAATTGAAATTTGAACACAACCAAAGAAGGACCGATTAATTATTGGCCAAAATAAGTTGCTAATAAATATCAAACTAAGATTATGAAGTGTGAAACATGCATGGAATTCTCTACCTCTGAACAAGTTTACCGTAAATCTCACAAGCAGGAAAAGTTGCAAGTTGTTCAACTAAAGTGGTTATCCTGTAA
>Ga0325410_1005147_pt1 | contig 14505 bp, 5 predicted proteins | sample PopdelMetagenome_16_FD_206182 | JGI IMG/M metagenome (GOLD analysis project Ga0325410, IMG submission 206182) | Populus deltoides microbial communities from Bellville, Georgia, United States - Xylem-PdIQD-R3 | ecosystem: Host-associated > Plants > Phyllosphere > Stem > Wood/Secondary xylem... | reverse complement strand
TGTCATTCACTCACTTGCTCCACGAATATGGAATTATCGTCATTTCCAACTAAACATGTATCATAATGTTTTTTTTAATATATCACTTTCATATTGATGATTTATTTTACATTGGATTAAGAAAAAAATTATATATTTTCTATTAAAATTTAAAAATAAGTAATCAATTATCTAATTTAAAGATATTTGTTACCATTAAAATTTAAAAATAAGTAATCAATTATTTAATTTAAAGATATTTGTTACCATTAAAATTTAAAAATAAGTTATCAATTATATATAAAGCGCGAGGAAAACCTCTCTAAACTAAGTTTTATTTGTTAGATAAAACTTATGAAGGATAACACTTTAATTTTAAAAGTAAGAGATGTTAGAGAATTATATAAATTATATATTAGAGCATCACCTAATAGTTTTAGCTTTGGAGTGAAATGATTCTTTAATATGATATCAGAGCTTTATTGATCAAGCGGTCACGAGTTCAAATCACACCACCTTCATTCTATTTGATAAAAATTAAATATAACATAGTGTGGACCTATGCAAGTTTCAAACTCAAAGAGCTTTCATTTGAGAAAGTGTGTTAGAGAAATATATCTCAGAGCCTCACCGTGTCAAAAAACTAATTCAACCTAATAACTTAAACTGTAGCTATGATGGTTCATTGACATGGTATCAGAGCTATATTGACTAAGTGGTCGCGAGTTTGAGTCATACCACCCCTATTATATTTGATAAAAATTAAACATAAAATGATGTGAGCTTGTGCAAGTTTCAAACCTAAAAGGCTTTCACTTGAAGGAGTATATTAGAGATTTTAGAAATTAAATGTTAAAGGAATATGTTGTGTAGTATAAATAAGTGATTAAACACACACACACACACACACAACACACACACAAAGGGAGGCCATAACCAAAATAATAATCTAAAAAAAGGGCCATAACCATAGTTTTAAAACCTAACCCGATAGGTTGATCTGGGGCTGGAACCGGGCTGGGTTGAAGAAAAAACAGAGGAAGAAAAAACCTGGTGTGACCCGGTGACCTGGCAAGACTCGATTGCAACCCGTTGACTTTTGTTTTTTTTTTTTAACTAAAACGACGTCGTTTTGATTTTTTTAAAAAAGCATTGACCCGGGTGACCTGGACAAAACCCAGAACTCGGGCCTTGAACTGGGTTGGGTCTAAAAACTATGGCCATGACCAATATAATAACCTAAGAGAGGGGATAAAAAAATTCACTAGTAAAAAGGTGAGTTACTCTCTTATAAAAAAACCTTAACAAACCAATAATTCTTTTTGTTTTGACATTAGCTACCAACCATACATAAAATAAAGTAAAAAACGTTCATCTTCACCAATCTCTCTCATGTTGTGCACATCATCTTCTACCAATTTACATACATTAAAAAAAAACTCACTACCTACTCTCACTTTTTCTCAGCCCAAAGCAAAAAACATCCAATTGTCCATCTCTCTTCCTCACTACCCGACATACCATACCACATCCTCTAGCACAACAACATCTCCATCCCCACGATAGCAACCATTTTATTTTTCTCTCATTATAAAAAAATGATAGTCTCTCTCTCCACCGTGAGAAAACCCAAACCGAGACCCATTTCCTCCACTTCTTTTGCCCTCTTGACGCTAGCCACAAATCTTTTCATTTCTCCTTCCACCATCATAGCAACCCAAAAAACTATAAACTAGCATAACAACTTTCTCTACTAGCATAGCCGCCGCAAGCCATTAACTACCAACCACAAGGAATTAGCCCCAGATCACTGAAATGAAACCAACCTATACAGACCAATTTCCTTCTTCCTCATAGCCATAAACACTCATCCATCATTAACCGTCCAATCAGCCACCATGCCTAGCTCCCTCAAACTAGCCCTCAAACTTACAAAAAAAAAAAAAAGTCAAGACCAATAACTCCATCTCATTTCATTTTTTTTTGGCTGAAATCAACCTCTACATCTTTGATCCACGATGTTGCACTATTATTAACCCAATGCCATGGTAGAATTAACTACAAAAAAAAAAGAGAGAGAAAAGATAAGAAAAGAAAAGCAAATCTGAGAGAGAAGGAAGAAAACAAACCATTGAACTTAAAAATCTATGTCTGTATGATTTTTTGTTTTGTAGGTACCAATGGCCTTCACCTCTATATAGAAAGAAAAAGGGGAATAAACAGTTTTAGATCCATCAATTTTTTTTCCTCACTAGCGATGGCATGTGAGCTCACATGCCACCATAGTTTAGGGTCTTCCAGCATTGTTCTCAAGTTTCCAGCAACCTCTTTAATTTATTTCCAACCTATAGAAGGTCTATTTTAGAATTTGGATGATGTATAATGTGTGTTTTAATTATTATTGAATTATTATGATTTGTGAAAAATATGATTGTTGGGTGTGTGAGTATAATAGTGAAAACAAAGATGTGTGGGTGTGTCTTTGTATTTTTTTTATTATTTTGCTTTTAGCTTTTTCATGTGTTAAATAAATGGTAAAAAGAAAGGATATTTTTGTTCGAATTAATCAAATGTCTTAATTGCATATGAAAAAAAACATATTTAACATATTTAATAAAAAATATGAAAGAAAAAAGGAAATAAAACCAAAAATATTTGAATTATTTAGGATTTCTTGAAAATACCAAAATATGTTAAAAAGTAGTTTTATATTTTGCATGTATTATGGATTTAATAACAATATTATTAAAGCCATGAAGACTTGGTATAAATTTAAAAAACACCAAATAATTAATTTGTTTATTTCTAATGTTAGGATTTGTAATCTTACAAGTAAGATGTATTTTTAATATTAAAGAAGGTAAATTATGTCCATAGAAATCCTATTCTCTCTTTTTTTTCTTTCACTTTTAATATTTAAGAATTACATACTTACAAATAAGATATATTCTCAAAACTAAAAGAAACAAAAAAATATTTTGCTTTATAATGGTTAGATTTGATTGTAAAGTCAAGGTCCACTCTACTAGGGTGGATATGCTTTTACCAATAGACAAACCAATGGTTAGAAAAACAAAATAAATGCTTAGTAATAAAACAAATGAGTAATGCAAATTACCTTAGATAAGGTATACTAGGGGTGATATTGTCCTCCTTATACATAATCAGTCTTCTTATCTAGACTTTGAAAATCAGTTAGGGTTCTTAGTGACCAAAATATTATGTGGCGACTCCAAACCTTTTTAAACCATAAAAAGTGTTGTAACCCAATTTGGGCATATTGACTTTTAATTTAACTTTTACAGGGTTTAAAATGTAAAATTAAAATATCAGAGATTTATTTCGATGAAAAGTGTGATTTGTCAACTTGCGTGAAAATTAAGGACTGCAATATGCTTTTGTCATTCTATCTTTATCTTCAAGATAATCCCTATCTTCAAGATAATCCTTGTCTTCAAGATAATGATAGTTATCCACTTTCAAATTTGATTCTTAATCAAATTCAAACTTCAAAGAAGAGAATGAGTTTGATTGAAACTTGGTTTCTCACACGCGATGGGACTTTGGCACTATAAATACAGATTTCAGGGTATGAAAGAGGGGACGATTAGAGGAAGAAACCCTAAAAGAAGAGACCACAAGAGGAGGCCATTACCAGAAACCCTAAAAGAGAGAAACATAAAAAAAAGAAGGAGGCGGCGAACCCTATACTAGCCGCCGCCCCCCTCAACCCTTTTTTTTTAGCCCAGTCTCCCTCGACTTCGCCTCCAACAGACGCATGCCTAGGTAAGTTTCCTTCCTTCCTTGCTAAAATAATTAACTGGTTACTGTTGCATGCATGCGTGAACCTTTCATACATGGCTGGGCTAGATCCAGCCCAAAAAGAAAAAAGAGTGGGCAGGGTCTGGGCTTTAGGCCTAGCCGACCCAAATTATGTTTGCTAAGGGTGTGCTTGGCAAAACACACCCTTATGTCTTGGCCATAAATTTTTATGTCCATTCTAATTTGATATTTGACCAAACAAACCCCTTTTCGATAACAAAAAATTCTAAAAATATTTGGGGCCTTCGTTGATTTATTTGTGGGCCCCTCACATTTTGTTTTATTTTTTTCTTTGTGTTTGTATTTTTTGTAGATGTGCTCAATCTATTGACTATTACTGTTAAATGCAAATATGTCGTGCAATGTTTTTTTTTAACTTCCATCTAAAAAGGACAAATAATAATAAAGGATAAATAAGAAAAAATGACATAGAAAATTTCTTCTTCAAATTCATTTTTTGCGAAAAATATTCACTGACGCTAGAGTCGGGAGTATCGTATTTTTTTGGATTTGTGCGATATTTACCAATGCCAGAGTTGGAAATATTTGTAGGAATTGTTCACTGACGCCAGAGTCAGGAACATGAAAGGAAGAATAAAAAAAAGGAAAAGAAGAACAAATTCTTAGCAATTTTAGACAAAACCAGCAATGCAGTCTGCCATAGATAGGATGCTTAAGTGGTAATAGCATCTTTCCTTTTGCGTAACCAGTCTTGTACCATAGAATCTCTGTTGACCAGTTAGGGTTCCTAGTGACCATAATACTAGGTGGTGACTCCTTAAACAAGACCTTTTCCCCTAAAAGAATAAGATGCCAGATATCTGTTCCTTTTCCAATCGAGAGATTAATTTTTAATTGGTCGTCGCGATTTCCGGGCGTGACAAAAAGGATAAGAATTCCTTGTTATTTCTATACCACACCAAAATGCTGATTCATATAGATGATCACTATAATATCGTACATGTGCGATAGAATGACAACTCCACCGAAGAGTTTCTAATGGACTATACTTTTTTGTTTATATGTTTGTTGTGTTTTAATTTATTGCTTTGTGTATATGTTTTCAACATGTAATTTTTTTTTTTACATATTGCCTTTGCATTTATATATTAGATATAGAATAATGTCTCATGCATCAGGTTTCCAAATCTAGTATATCATATTTATTCAATTTACCTTTCTGCTAGCATCTCATATTTATTTGCTTTGTAAACTTACATGATTTTCATTTGAAAATTTAGAATATACACCCCTATTTTGAAGCGAAACAATAACATTAGATCCCATAAGAAACTAATGAAAAATAGGGAACGAGCCTGTTAGGAGGCTAAATGTAAAAAATAGATGGAAAGCCTTAAAGGGGACGTAACAAGGCTCACTAATCTATTTGAGTAGGAAATAAAGGAAAAATATATAGAAGCCGCAATTACTCAACTAGTAATAGCCACTCATCCAACAATTACAAATCCTCTCCATCAACAGAATTCATGCCCTAGTGGAACATCTCTGGAATCCCAATTCATAAGTCACTACCCATTTGTCCAACCTACTTGCCCATAAGGCTACCCCTTACAGTAAACTTGAATGAAAAAGAAGCTCAAAGGGAGAAACCCATGGAAAAAGCTTATGGTAGGTGGGCAGTTTTAGAGGAAAGAATATGGGTGATTGAGGCATCTAGTCTATACTACCCAATAAAAACAACCAAAATATGCCTAGTCCCAAATGTTGTAGTGCCAAAATATTTTTGAGTGCCTGAGTTTTTCAAATACATGGGAACTCAATGTCCATTGACTCATATAAAAGCCTACTATAATAAAATGGTAGAAGTTTTCCATGATAAGAAACTGCTTGTTCACTTTTTTCAAGACAACTTTAGCGACATCATATTAACTTAAGGTATGAGGCTTGACAATTCTTCAGATTAAAAGATGCAAATATTTGGTTGACCCTTTTATGAAATAATACAAGTTTAACATGGACATCACTCTAGATAGATCTAGCATGCAAGATATCGAAATGGGTAATAAGAAATCTATCCAAGAATATGCCCGGATGTGGCTTGGGGTAGCTACTCTAGTGAATCCTCCACTTTTAGAAAAGAAGATGGTTAATTTGTTTACCAACACTTTTAAAACACCTTACTTTAGTTTCTAATTGAAAGTGTAGCACAACACTTTACTAACCTAGTGATTGTGGTCAAAAAGATTGAACAAGCTATAAAAATAGGAAAAATCAAAGGTCCAGCCGTGGACCTTAACATCGTGATGGAATATTAATTGAGAAATGACTATCATATTAGGAATCTTGATCTCACCATGTCATCAATTGCTCAAGTGCACTGTCAAAGATTGTTACCACTCAAAGATATTTACCAGCATCTTCTGAATACCAGATATATTACCTTAACTCTATCATATCCCATACAACCCTCATTCCTTATGTGGTACAATTCAAATGAGAAATGTGAATATCATGATTAGATCCTCGGCCACTCAATTGAAAATTACAAGAATTTAAAGTATCAAGTCCTTGAGCTAGTGAGGAAGGAAGAAATTAAGTTTATGAAGGATAATGACACCTACTGTATTGTCACTAGACCATCCCAGTATAACAAATGGTTGATAAATGTTGAGGAGATACAAATGTTGCAATGGAAGTTGACTTAAGATGGGTATTGCATTGTCAATCATTTTGTTATGGAACTTTGTTATTCATGTTTTTAAAGTATGTTCTTCATGTGTGTTGGGATCGCATCATATTTTTTTAATGAAATATACCTTCTTATTTTTTATCCTTTTTTTAAATTAAATGATGTTTTTGTGAAAGTAACACCTAACATTTTTATTATTGTTCATAATTAGATAAATATAATGGTTAAAATGGTAAAACCCCAAGATGTGTCATATAAGATGTTAAGAGGCAATCCCTACTCTTTTGAAACTCATAACTAATTTCATGGCATTGTTTAAAACATTATGACCAAATCAGTTTTTATAAAAAACCTATTTGCCATAATCTTAAAAAATTATATTTGCTTTTTTATTTCAAAAATAATATGATGTTTGCTCAAAACAACATTTAAACGCTTATTCATGCAATTTTCATTTTAAGATGAATAAACCATTTTGAACCAGGTCATGAAAATAAAAAATATGCTCACGTCTCATGTCTCTTGGACCATATTTTAGTTACCTATATAATTGCATATAGTTGGATGTGCTATTCATTGATTCATAAAAACACAAGTCTTATGCAAAAGTTTCAAATCATTAAACTAGACAAGGACAAAGTTTATCGGTTCTAGCCACTTGTGCTTGAAATGATGAAAGATCATCTTTATTATCCCTTCACGTTTTAAAAATATATCATTTCCGGTCCCTATTTAAGCTTGAATAAGTTTTACTTCATAAAAACCTTGACTAGAATCACAACTCACATTAGGGGCAACTAGAAATTTTAAAAATCAAGGGATCATACCGCACACTATGAGGCAAGTAAAAATTAAAAGATCAAAGATTGGGGAGATGCCATGAAAAATCCAATCAACCCTGTAATCAAGAATGACAGGTGTCAACCATACCATCAATAAATGCCAAGAAAATCAACCATCACAGGTAGGTTACCCAATCACAAATCATTCGTGAAATAATATTAAATATTCTTTTACAACAAGCAAATTGCCTAAATACCTACACTATTTTTGAAAACAAAAAGGAAATTCTTAGTTTTTAAAATAATTGAGTGTTGAAACATCTACATGAGTAACCATCTTTTGATTTGTTAATATCAAAACCAAATGGATTTTTCACCTAACTTAGGAGAACTTTCACACCTTTTCTTTACATATTTACTTTATAAAATCCCTTACAGGAATTTATACAATAAGTATTATAAAGAGAGGAAAATTATCATAATCCAATTTTTTACCATTGTTTTCAAATATTTTCCAAACAATACATAAAAATACAAAAATATTAAAAAAATATATGTTTTTGACATGATTTGGCCAATTTCTAGTCATTTCATAATTTTTGACAATTTTGCTTATTGTTTTTGTACTGATATTTTTTTTATAAAAAAAGTTAATAAAAAAAAGATAATAATCAATCAAACATAAAAAGGAAAGATTTAAGTGATTAAAATGTAATTAAGAAATAATAGGAAAGGGTATTGTTTTAAAAAAGTTTTGAATTGTATAGTGTTGTTTTAAAAAAATGATATTTAAAAAAAATTAGAAGCCAAATGGTGGTAGAAGATTTTAAAGAAATCAAGAAAATAGTAGATGAGCGTGAACAATTTTAGAAATTAAATTTGAAAGAAATAAGTGGTTATGCACACTTAAAAAAAAATGCTATAAACAAAATGATAACCTAAGAAAGGGGATGAGAAGAATACACAAGTAAAAAAAAGAGCTACTCTCTCACATAAAAAAACCCTAACAAACCTATCTTTCCTTTTTTTTTTAAAAAAAAAAAAACTAGCCATTAGTCATACACAAAAATAAAACACTCATCTTCACCTATCTCTCCTTTATTATACACATCATCTTCTACCAACTTGGATACATTAAGAAAAATCACCAGCCACTCTTACTCTATCTTAGCCTAAAGTATAAAACACTCGATTATCCATCTCCCTTCCTCATTGCCCAGCACACCATGCCACCTCCTTTAGCACACCAGCCTCTTTATCTCAATGCGAGTAACCCTTTTGTTTTTTCTCTCATCGTTGGAAATGGCGGTCTTTCTCTCCACCATGAGAAAACCCAAATCGAGACCCATTTCCTCCACTTATTTGACCATCCCAACGCCAGCCATAGATCATTTCCTTTATCCTCCCATTATCACAACAACCCACAAAACCTTAAACCATCATAACAACTTTCTCCATTAGCACAATCATCACCAGCTACCTGCCATCGAAAATCAGCCCCAAATCACCTAAATCAAACCAACCTCTACATACCTATTTCCTTCTCCTTACAGCCCTAAACACTCAGCCATCATCAACCATCAATCATCCACCACTCCTAGTTTCCGTACACCAGCACTCATACCTACAAGAAAAAAACTAAGACCAATAACTTCTTTTCATCTCTCTTTTATTGGTAGAAATCAACATCCACATCTTTGATTTATGGTGTTGTGTCAATACCAACCCACTGCCACAATAGCAAATAACTGTGAAGAAGAAGAGGATATCAGAAGGGAGAAAGCAAATCTAAGAGAGAAGGAAACAAACCATTAAACTTAAAAATCTATGTCGAAGTGAATTTTTATTTGTTTTGCAAGAAACGATGGCCTTCATCGCAAGCATAGAAAGAAAGAGGGGGAAAAACAGTTTAAGATCCACCATTTTTTTATCCTCACCGGCAACGGCATATGAGCCCACTCACCGACGGTGGCGACGACGCGTGGGGCACATGTGTCACCATTGTTATAAGGTCTTTCAACACTCTTCCTGATTTTTCAGAAACTTCTCCAATTTATTCCCAACCTTTGAAAGGTCCATTTTGGAATTTGAATGATGTTTAATATGTTTTTTTAATTATTGTTGAATTTTAATGGTTGTAAAAAATATGATTGTAGGGTATGTGAGTAAAATAGTGGAAAAAAAGGATGTGTGGGTAAAAAAGGATGATTGGAGGTTTGTATTTTTATTTTTTCTTTTATCTCATTCATGTGTTAAATAAATGGTAAAAAAAAGGATAAATTTTTTAATTAATAAAATATTTTAATTGCATATGACCAAGTTTCTTTAAGAATACATATTTTACATTTTTAATTAAAAATATAATAAAAAAATATAAAAGAGAAAGGGAATAAGATAAAAAAATATTTGCATGATTAAGTATTTCTTGAAAATACCAAAAAAAATAATTTTTATATTTTGTATGCATCATTGATTTAATAACAAGATTATTAAAGTTATGAGAACTTATCTTAAATTTTAAAAATACCAAACAATCAATTTGTTTATTTTTAATATTAGAGTTTATAAACTTATACGTAAGATGTATTCCAATATTATAGAAGGCATATTAAGTCCATGAACATCTCATTTTCTATCATTTTTTTCACTTTTAATATTTAAGAATTATGAACTTATACTTAAGATGTATTCTTAATATTAAAAGAAATAAAAAATATTTAGGCTTTTGAATAATAAGATTTGATTGTAAATCCATGGTTCACTCTACTAGAATGAACCTGCTTGAATGAATAGACAGACCAATAATTAGAAAAACACAATAGAGCCTTAGTAATCATAAAAATAAGCAATGTAGCTTACTCTAGGTGTCACACCCAGACATCGCGATGATCTGTAAAAATTTAAATGTATAAAAAAAATAGATATCTGACATTTTATTTTTTGGGGAAAGGTCTCGTTTAAAAAGTCGTCACCTAATATTATGGTCATTAGGAATTCTAACTGGTCAACAGAGATTCTATGGTACAGGACTAGTTACACGAAAAGGAAGATACTTTCACCGCTTAAACGTCTTACATAAGACATGCTACATTGCTGGTATTATCTAAAATTGCTAATAGTTTGTTTTTATTCCATTCTTCTAGTCTTTCCATAATGTTTCTAACTTTGGTGTCAGTGGATATTTGCCTATGAATATTTTCAATTTTGGTGTTGGAAAATATTGATCAACCCAAAAAATACAGTACTCTTGACTCTAATACTAGTGAACAAATCCATAATATATATATATATATATATATATATATATATATATGAACTGGATGCTGTGTTTTGGAACCCGGCTCGGCTCGGAGGGTCGACCTAGGACCCGGCCGACCCGGGGCTGGAACTGGGCCGGGTTGATGAAAAAATAGCATAAGCCATGACCCGGTGTGACCCGGCAAAACCCGGTCAAAAACCAGGTTGCAACCCGTTGACTTTTTTTTTTACTAAAACGACGCCGTTTTGAATTTTTTTTAAAATAGGAATTGACCCGGCCGACCCGGTCAAAACCCGGAACCCGGATCTTGAACCGGGCCGGCCACCGAGCCGGGTTTAAAAACTTTGACTAGATGTATCCTAGCTGTACGGCTGAGATCAACCCAGCCGGCCTCATCTGTTACCTGGCCTGAGCTAGCGACCCGGTTATGTCTGCAGCGGGCATGCATGAATTAATTCACGCATGCTTGCACAGTGAACAACTAATTAAAATGGCAAAGCAGGGAAAAAGAGGAGGGACTTACTTGGTGCTGAAGGCTAGAGACGAAGACGATGGTGACGATCTGGCCTGACGATGTCCTATCTCGTTTTTCGTTTGTCTCTTGCCCTTTTTGTGTTCTCTGGGTCCTCTCCTTCTCTCCCTGTTCTTGTTCTACTTCTTTTTTCTTGTTCCCTTACTCGTTTTTTTCTCTCTTTTTTTCCTGTCTTTCTTTTCATTCGTTTCTCCTTTTTTTTTTGTTCTTGTCCCCTGCGAAAGTTGATTTCCTTTGTATTTATAGGGATCCTCCTTCTCTGCCTCAGCCCACGTCTCTCCTCCTGATAAGCATGGCTGGGGAGTTGGTTTCCAGTAAGGACTCGGACACCAACAGTCCCGCCACGATTGGACTGTTGGTGATAGGTTTTGATCCAAACTCCAGCTGTGCATTGAGGGAGACCTGATTGGTTTAGGAACTGTGGAAGACCGAATGGTCTACATTTTTCCTGGGTTGAGTTGACACCTTCTGGGCAGCATTTCCTTTTTTTCTTTGCAGTTCGTTTCCTCTGTTTCTAGAGGAAGAAGATGATGAAACAGGAAATGTAAAACGACGTCATTTTGGACTAAGGGTTATTCTTCAATTTTCCGCTTTAAGTATCAGCGTCTATTCAATTTGGTCCCTGGAATTTAATTTCTTGTAATTTAGATCCAAATTGACCCTGAACTTTGATATTTCTTTAACTAAACCCCTGATTTCATTAATTAAACTAATTCAAAGTTTAATTAAGTCTTCAATCTAATCAAATCTTCAATTAAACTCTTGATTCATTAATTAAACTAATTCAAAGTTTAATTAAGTCCCCAAACTTATTAATTCTTTTAATTTTTATCAAAATTGAATCCAAAAATTATAAATCCACCTTGATTAGTCCTTGAAACTTCCAGTATATATTGTCTTGACCCAAATTTCAAATTATTCTTCATTCATTTTTATTTTTCTCTCTTTTTTTTTAAATTTGTGTTGTTAAAAATTGAATTATGACACCAGGTAAGGTGTACTAGATGTGATATTATTCTCCTTATACATAATTAGTCTCCTTATCCAAACTCTAAAGACTAGTTAGAGTTTCTAGTGATTAAAATATCAGGTAGAAACTCTAAACCTTTTTAAACCATAAAAAGAACAACAATTCCTTATTTTTTCAACACCATACCAAAATCCTGATCTAGAATGATGATCGTCGTGATGTCACATATGTGTGACAATAACTTTAAAAATGTTTGTTTGAACAAATTTATTATTATTTTTAAAGATTTCAATTGATAATATTTTTTGAATATTTTCAAAAATTATCTATTGAAGCACCGAGATTTCATTGATAGCACCAACATCTAATTGAATGGATTAGGGATTTTTCCTAGCATAAATTCACATTCTCTCGTCGGGATCAGAGGGAATGAGTTACAACACAACACATGTTGATGAATGAAGTGAGGTTTGCAATTCATTACTCTAGAAGTCAGTTAATTAATGTGCCCTATACAAAATTTAACTTGAAGGAGCTGAAGTTGATATCTAAAATTGTTATAAATCTAAAAAAAAGGGGTTGAAGAGCCTTGATAGAAATCCATAAGATTGAGGCAAAATTAATTTAAATTCACTGGCAAGTTTTAATTCAACCAAGTGAGACTGATGCAGAAGGTTTTTAATAAAAATTACCTTTTCTTCTTAGTTATTTTTATTTTTTTTATTTTGTTTAGGAATTTTATTAACTTTTCTTTAATTTTAGTAATCTTAGTTTGATTATATAGGTTTTTGGATTTATTTTAGGAGTTGTATATAAACCCCAGGAGAGAATTTAAAAAAACAAATTGAGTAATAAAGTTTTAAATTAGAATTTATGATGTGACCCTATGCAATATAATTTTATATTGCTTGTTCATGTTAATTATATATATATATATATATATATATATATATATATATATATATATTAACTTTCATCTATATTAGATGGTATTAAAACTCTGACCGAAGGCACAAGCATATTTATAGGGTATATTCTCCATCTCTACAACCGCTCTTTTGATGTCCCACGATTCTGCTAGTTTAGAAACTAAAGAGAAAAACAGGGGTCAGAAAAGCGATAACTCAAAATTCTCCCCAAGTAGGATTTGAACCTACGACCAGTCAGAGGATGAAGAATTGTCCTTCGTATAAAAACTACACTGTCACAACATTAACAAGGCTCATTCGTAGTCATGCATGGTGGAATGTGCATAAATTCACCAGAAATCTTTCTATCACAAAAAAATGGAATCCATGCGAACTACTTGGAATTCTTCCATATATATCAACTGATCCTATTAACGAAAAAAGAACTAGGGGAAATCCAGCTATTTCATTGTTCATATTAACGAAAAGAGGAGCTGGCTCCCTTTTTTTTTTTTTTTTTATTCCGACATTCAATTTTATTTTTATTGATTGAATAGTTTTTGTTTTTTGTTTTTAATTTTATTTTTCAAGATTTCATTGATTTTAAATTGATCTTTATATTTTTTTATTTATTTTTTATGAGATTATCGCAGTTTAAAAAAACATCGAGACATTTAATTTGATAAATTAAACCGTGAAACTCAGGAGGATCTAATTATATGTCTTCATTTCAATATTGAAAAAAATCTCTTTTTTTTAATTCTGACATTCAATTTATTTCTATCAATTGAATATTTTTTGTTTTTTTTTTCAATTTATCCTTCAAGATTTCATAGATCTTAAATTGATCTTTATAATTTTTTTGTGAGGTTATCGCAGTCCTAAATAAACGTCCTGACATTTAGTTTGATGAGTTATGCCAAGAAACTCAGGTCGATTCAATAGGTTGTTGTTTTAATATTGAAAAATAATATCATCTTTATTTTTTAAAAGTCAAACCAAATATTTTACCGGTCATTTGAGTTGTCTTTAAACTAGTCAAGTCAACTAGGTCATATCGGGGCTACTCCCATGTAGGTTAATTTTAAACTCGAGCAAAGTAAAGAGTTAAGTCGGGAGGTTTCAAGGTTGATTCATTGATTTGATATTTTTTTTCCTTCTTTAAAATTCTATCTTATATATTTTTTTTATTTTGATTGAATTTTTTTTCATTTATTTTTGTTCTTCTAATTTCATCATTCAATATTTAATTTATTTTGAATTGATGTTTATAATTTATTTTGATTTACTTTTTATCAAATTGCCATAATCTTAAATAAACTTTCTTGTTGAAATTTAATTTTATGAAAGTTTTTTTTTGTTATTATATTATCAAATAAAAAAATAGTTTTTTAAAAAATATTACTACATTTTTATCGTACGGACCTTAATCTGCTGACTTTTTAACTGTTTTGCCCAAATTGGGAATTTTAAAGCAACAAAAAATCAGAAAAGAATTTCCTCGGTGGCATGTCAGAGGTAAGACCACATGACATTTGCATTCTGTCTTTAAATAGAGAGAATACGAGGTAAGAAAGTAAAGACAAAAGCAAAATGACCGCTC
>Ga0325410_1005145_pt1 | contig 14506 bp, 7 predicted proteins | sample PopdelMetagenome_16_FD_206182 | JGI IMG/M metagenome (GOLD analysis project Ga0325410, IMG submission 206182) | Populus deltoides microbial communities from Bellville, Georgia, United States - Xylem-PdIQD-R3 | ecosystem: Host-associated > Plants > Phyllosphere > Stem > Wood/Secondary xylem... | reverse complement strand
GTTTTGTTAGATTTTCTTAGATTTGTTCTTTTTGAGACAACGCGAGATGACCCAAACAGGAAGTTCATATAAAGTAGGATGTTAAGGTAAATACCCTGAGTGAATTGTACAATTACGGAACCGCCATCGGTTTGTGGAGTTATATATGGATTTCTAAAAGGGTAGGAATGGAAACAGTTACCTTTTATTCCTGGGACCAATGATGTGGCAAGAAAAACGCAGTCAGCAGATGGATATTATATCGGTTTAATGGCAGTATACGTCCCTCAACTATTATGCTTCTTTCACATTTAACCCTATGATCTTAAAGAAGGCAATTTAGTCCTTGAATTTTAGATATTTTATCACTTCAGATCCCTCAAATGTGTTCAAAAAAATTGAAATGATGACTTTTTTGACTTGTTTGGGTTTGAGGGGGTGAAGGTGGACCCACTATGAACGTTAAATGATTACTGTCTAAAAAAACTAAAATAAAAGGATTTAAGAAATGTATCTCTATATATTTTTTTATTTTAAAAATATTCAAAGAAATATTTATTTTATTTTTTTAACAAATATATTTTTTTATCTCTTCTGAATTTGTCTAATTTATTATGAAACACTAGTCAAATATAATTTTTTCAAGTATAATTTATAAGCTATCATAACTATTTTTTTTTTGCATAATTCATCAACATCTTTCAATAAATTTCCTCTCAATAACTTGAAGTAGAAAAAATTCCTTTAATACTTTATTATCCATCAATATAACTGGAAAAAGAATTCCTTTAATACTTGGATGTTTCTTTCCAAAGCCCCGTTAATTTTATTTTTTATTGGGATATTCTCCCATCTTTTTAAAAAATAAAACTAGTTATTTTCAGGATTTATAGCTATCTTTTCTAATAAATATATTTTTTAAAAATCAAATTAGTATTTTCATCATTGCAGGGATATAACAGTGTTTTAACCGCTACATCAACATTTTATTAATAACCTATGTTTATATTGATGAACAATAACTAATTTTTTAATAATTATTTTATTAAGGTTAGATTTTGTAATAAATAATTCATTAATGATGATATAACTAAGAATAATGCGTGTTTTTTTAATTATCAAAACCCCATGTGAAGAATACCCCTATAACATAAAGATCCTATCTATAGCCTCGAATTTTCGAACAAATCAAAAGTTATAGGGAGGTTTTATTTAAAAACATGGGTAGAGATCTTGATGTCCAACAAAATCCCTTTTACAACATCTCATTAAAAATTTCAAGAGTATTTTTTATTATGTATTTTAAAAGTATTTTTTATATAAAAATTTAATTTTTTTATTTATTATTTTAAATTAATTTTTTTATATTTTTAATTTTTTTTATGCGTTGATGTCAAAAATAATTTTTAAAACATAAAAAATATATTATTTTATTATATTTTCAAAAAAAATGAACAATGTCTCCTAGACACTATATTTTTAAATTTTGTACTATTAAAGATCTTCGGAAAAAAAAACAAAGAATACAAGAGTTTGGAGAATAGTCACACACAAGGTCAAGACCTTGCACTAAAACAAAGCAAGATTTATACTGCAGCTTCACCACCATCACACGCCACCTTCACCGTCACATCGCCACCTTCACCTTCACCAAGTTATTAAAATTTTTATTTGTTTTTATATTTTATTTTTCATCTTAATTTAATAAAAATACAAGTTTCTATTATATTCATAATTTAGCTGGCTTCCAATGCCCACAAGGCCGGAAGCGTTACTGGAAAAATAAAAACTTAATTTGGCCCGAGATTCCTCTCCTAATTAATTCTCAGCTCAGTCCCCAAACAAAATTAATTTTCAATTGGATGCCCCATCTATCAAACATTACCTAATCATGCAGCTGATATGTCTTCTCATTCCCCCTCAAGCTCGAGGAGGGAGAGGCTCGATGCAGAGCTTGCCACGATTTGGCAGGAACTTGAGATTGCTCAAGGATTTCGTAAAAATGTCAGCAATCAGTTCATCACCCAAGACATGTGCAAGTTTGATGACACCACGAGCTACTTGTTCACGAATAAAGTGAGCGTCAATCTCGATGTGCTTGGTTCGATAGTGAAATACAAGATTCTTTGCGTAGGGATAAGAACAGAGAGGTCAAGGCTCTTGAATAAATTGACATACCACATGAGTTTAGCTATGGTGGAAGCAAGGGATCTGCATTTAGCTTCAGTAGTTGACCTAGAGATGGTAGCTTGCTGGATGTTAGCTTGCTTCTTAGCCCCTAAGAGATGAGATTATGACCAATAAAAACTGCAAAACCAGTGGTTGATCGACGATCAGCACCTACAGAATCGATTCAATCTGTACCGCAGTAACTTGTAATAGTTGTAAGAGGACGACGAACATAGTGCAAACCAATATTGAGCGTGCCTTTTAAGTAGTGAAAGATTCTTTTTGTTGCAATAAGGTGAGATTCACAAGAAACTTGCATAAACTAGTTGATATAATAAACAACAAAAGCAATGTTTAGCCATGTGAGCTTAAGATATTAGAGAGAGCCAACCATTTATCTATAAGGGATCTGTGTTTAGCTTCGGCAATTGGCCAAGAGATGGTAGCTTGTTTTTTAGCCCCTCAAGAGATGTGATTATGACCAATAAAAGCTGCAAAACTAGTAGTTGATCGACGATCAGCGCCTAGAGAACCGACTCAATCTGCATCAATGCAGTAACTTGTCATAGTTGTAAGAGGACAACAAACATGGTGCAAACCAATATTGAACGTGCCTTTTAAGTAGTGAAAGATTCCTTTTGTTGCAATAAGGTGAGATTTACAAGGAACTTGCATAAACTGGCTGACATAATAGACAACAAAAGCAATGTTTGGCCATGTGAGCTTAAGATACTGGAGAGAGCCAGCCATTTATCTATAAGGGATATGTATTTAGCTTCGGCAAATGACCAAGAGATGGTAGCTTGTTTTTTAGCCCCCAAGAGATGTGATTATGACCAATAAAAACTTCAAAATCAATAGTTGATCGACAATTAGCTACAGAACCAGCCCAATCTGCATCGCAGTAACTTGTGATAGTTGTAAAAGAACAACAAAAATAATGCAAACCAATATTTAGAGTGCCTTTTAAATAGTGAAAGATTCTTTTTGCTGCAATAAGATGAGAATCACAAGAAGCTTGGATAAACTAGCAGACATAATTAAAAAATTTTAAATTCAATTAGATAGTAAAAATCTTTTTTTTTTATCATCAATTTTTTCTAATGAAGACCAAAAGAAGACATACCAAGAAAAAAAAAGCCCGGACAATTTAAAATAAGAATAAAAAAACTCCTCCCTAACTAAGATCCCTTTGTCTAATCAGTGTGTGTGTGTGTGTATTAGATTAATTAAGAATGTTTTGTAGATATTATTTTATTAAAAATTCCAAACAAACAAAACGTACATTGATTAGACAAAGGGATCTTAGTTAGGGAGGAGATATATATTAAATTATTTAATTTTTAAGAAACTAAACTTCAAAAAAGAAGAAGAAGAAGAAGAAGAAGAAACTAGCTTATTCCAAGATTAGGGAGGAGATATATATTAAATTATTTAATTTTTAAGAAACTAAACTTCAAAAAAGAAGAAGAAGAAGAAGAAGAAGAAACTAGCTTATTCCAAGACATTCTTTTGTTTAACCTATTGTAAAACCTCTTATAAAACGTGAAAATAAATTATAGAGAGTAAAAATGAAAGAAAATTAATTGAAAATAGATGCTAGAACCTTCCTTTTCAACCTAAAAATCACAATTTGCAAGCTGTCACAAACGAAACAATGCATTGTTCAATTACACAGCAATCCATCCTATGTATTCTTAATAATGCAAAGGACCGAAATAGCTTTATTCCTTGGAGGATTTGTTGATTAGCGACTTGTGGATGTGAGGGATCACACCACCACCAGCTATGGTTCCTTTTATAAGGGTGTCTAGCTCTTCATCACCACGGATTGCTAACTGTAAATGCCTCGGTGTAATACGTTTTACCTTCAGATCCTTGCTTGCATTTCCTGCCAGCTCTAACACTTCTGCAGTCAGGTACTCCAAGATAGCAGCAGAGTAAACGGCTGCTGTTGCTCCCACTCTTCCATGGGCTGTTGCTCTTGACTTCAGAAGGCGGTGGATACGCCCAACAGGAAACTGCATGGATGATATAGAATGAAATAGATGGTCAAATATTTTATGCTTCAAGACAGGTATGAAGGGACAAAAAAGAAAGACTGAAAAATAGTGATAAGCTTGCAAGTCATTGATCCATTATTCAGGAATTCTGCATATTCCGAGAACGTGCACCCTACTTTGTACAAGTAAAGAGCAACAGTAACCAATCCTCAGTGCCATAAATAGTACAATCAGTAGTAATGCAAAATGCCACTCCACAGTTGTAGCGAAGAACAAAACTAGAACCTATAACCAAACAACTAAGAAGGAACTGTATTCTAGCTGTGTGATCTGAAACAAAGTTCAAAGAAAGAGCACAATGAGATGCAAGTACAATAAGTAGTACAAGAAATTGAAAATAAACGGCCATAAGCATAAAAATTCAAAGTTCTGATGGTCAAAGAGGTAAGCAATATAGGCAGTGCACAAGATGAGGAAATTATATCCACACTGCTTCAAATAACATCATCGATCCAAAGGTTAACAAACAACTGATATCCAGAAGAGCTTTTGGCTCCATATATCTGACTGGCAGCTTGACATGTCTTTATTTAATCTTTGATTAACTCAAAAGGAATCTCTCCTAATTATGTGTTAACTAAATTACTCCTGCCTGGAATTGATAAGTTCTACTACTTCATACTCGTTCACATTTCTAAAATATCATGAAAATTTCAGGACCAAAACCAAATAAGCCATCTGTAACGCTTAACTCTAACTGTCAATTTGTAAAGCCTAAATAAACACCTCAAAGTCCTCAACTGCATGCCCTATGAAAAACATAATTATTCAGTAGAGTATTTGCTTATGTCATAAAAAATTACGCTGAAAAATAATTTATTAATGTTTTATTTAAAAAAAAAAACTTATTATAAGAATAAAGAACAAATCTGACAGATAAAAAAGTTGAAGGAGGATGAAATTGAAAAAAAAAATCAATTTCATAAAATATTTCAAATAAAACAAATAGTAATCAAAAGAATAAAGACAAAAATATGACAGAATAAAGACTAAATTCTTAAGAAACCGAGGGTTGGTTTTCTCTCAAGAAACCATATCCTTTTTCAGTTTCTCTGCACTTGCAACTGCGTTCTCCTTTGAGCCTATTTACACCATATTTGCCTATTATTCTAGTTCTCACTTTCATACCAAATCCTCGGAGTTATCAATTCAGCTAGCGTTATAATTTAAGGAAAATAAAGAAAACCCAGCATTTACTCTCAAATTTCAGAAAGTTTCGATTTCCAAACTGTAAAATCAAAGGTCAACTAAGCACAATAGCTATCCCTCAACTTTCACACAAATCTCAATTTATCTTTCCCTTTCACAAACTGATTACTCAATTATAAAGCCTAAAAATAAACATATCAACACAAAATCTCAAAATAATTGAATGAAAAAAATCACCGTAGTTCCTCGTGGCTCAAATAATTCCAAAAAAAAAAAACTTGCACTCTATATATTTAATAAACCCATGCAAGAAGCCAGAAACAAGAACTATAATAAAAAAAATTAAGAAAATAACTAAAAATCACTAAATAATCATAAGCCTTCAAGCACGTACGCAATTAAGATTAAAACAAAATCAAGAACTCAAAAACCCCATCAAAAGAACCAAAAAAATAAAAAGAAGAAGAAAAAAAACCTGAAGACCAGCACGAGAAGAGCGAGAGGTGGGTTTCTTCTTGTCTTTCTCTTTAGATTGAGCTGGAGTTTTGCTTGTTAACAATCCCTTTGCTCCTTTCCCTGACATCTTCTCTTCCAAAAACCAAACACGCACAGACCTTGCTCTTCTTTTGTTAGATTTTCTTAGAATTTTTTTTGGGACCAAGAACCAAAAGGACGTTTTATATATTGTAGGATAGGAAGTTAAATGCCACTGAAGTTTCTGTAAATTACTGAAATGCCTTTGGCAGTGTGGGAGTTATATTGAGATTCTTTTGAGGGTGGGAATGGAAACATGATCTTATCTCCGTGGGAGTCCCAACATAATAAGAAAACAGTTACAGATTTATATTTATTAACAAAAATTATTACTAACATTAACGATTAAAAAAAAACTAAAACAGAAGGTGAGATACAAAGATATACCTGTGACATCTAGATTTTTTTCTTTGTTTTAAAAATATTTTTAAAAAATTTTATTTTTTTTAAATTAATATTTTTTAATGTTTTCAAATTATTTTAATATATTAATATCAAAAATAATTTTTTAAAAATAAAAAATTATTTTTTTAATGCATTTCTAAATAAAAACACTTTGAAAAATAATTATAACTTCACTTTCAAACATACCTTTACTCCATAAGACTCATGTTTATTTTTCATGGTTGATTAATTTTATTTTATTTTTGAATAACTTACAAAATATCATTAATTATAAGTTGAACATCATCAAATTTTTTAAAAAATATATTATTTACACAAATAATGTTATTTTTTTATTTCAATTTTATCCGTTATCATTAGATTTATTGGATTGAACTTTATATTTTTTTTAATTGTTTTAAAATTTTTTAATTTTAATTTTAACATTTAACATTAAAATTATTAGAGATTGGACTTCATAATCTTTTTCAATTTACTTTATTTATAAGGTTATTCTCATCTTATGACTTAAAAACGTGTTAACTTGTTTTTTTTTCTCAATTTCCTATTGACTTTTTATCTCAATTTCATTCTCTAATATTGGATCAATTAGAAATTAAATTTCATGATTGTTTTGATTTACTTTTTATGAGGCTGTCTCCGTCTTGTAACTCGGATCATAGGTTTGGTGTGTTAACCCATGTTGTTTTTTAATGGTTTTTTTTTCAATTTTATCTTTTAACACTGGGTTGATTGAGAATAGAGCTTCATAATTTGTTTGAATTTGCTTTCTATTGGGTTATTCTGAACTCATGACTCGAATCGCGATTTTGACATCTTAACTTGGGTTGACTCGGGCCAATTTTTAATTGAATTTTTTTTCAATTTCATCATTCAATATTGAGTTTATCAAAAATTAGGCTTCATAATTTGTTTTGACGTATTTTCTAAGGGGTTATCATGGTCTTATGACCCGACATACAAATTGACAGGTTAACCCTAGTTGATCCGAAATGATCCAATATGTTATTCTCTTAATATTTTTATATAAAAAATATCATCTTGAATATTTATTTTGAGTCAAACTACATTTATATCGATCTTCCAGATTGTTTTTGGACCGCCAAGTTAACCAAGTCAAATCAAGTCAATCCCCATACAATTTAATTTTTTTTCTACTAGAAAAATATTAGCAACGCCTAGATATTTTTATATTAAATATAATTGATTGGACTCGCAACATAATGCATACCAATAATTTAGTTAATGCTTAAAATCACACAATGTTTCAAGTTTTGTACTAACCTTGGTAACCACATTTCGTCGTGGGGCCACACTATGTTTTTGCATAAAAAATGATGTTTGGTTACTACAAATATGGTTTTTTTAAAAGAAAAATACATGATTCCAGTCATAGTTCCAACTAGGATAAATAAGCTAGCTTTGATTCAATTAGACAAGAAAAAAAGAAATGATACTAGATGGATCCACAATCCATTAAATACAAAAGTACCAAACGAAGTAAAAAAATCGGTCTTGGTTAATTCAAGTTAGCATAACAAACCTATAACTCTGGTAATTAAGGCTAAGTCAGCCTGAAATATCCTAGCAAACCCACGTTAACTTTTCAAACCTGTGACCGGGTCATTAGACCCGAAGCACATAATCTGGAAAAACCATGAAGTCCAATTCTCAATCAATCAAATATTGAAAGATGAAATTGAAAAATAAACATTTAATTGTACAAAAAGATTTTAAAAAATAGCAATTAAAATAATAAGAATCAAAATTGAAAAACAAAATATTTTTTAAAAAATCAATTTAGTAAAAGGACATAAATAAATCAAAAGAATGAGAATCAAAATTGATATAAAAATAAAAAAAATATTTGTAATTAAAAGATGAATTTGAAAAGAATAATAACTTTTACAAGAGGGCCAAGAAAAAAAAATAAAAATTCAAAACAATAAGAATCAAATTGAAAAACATAATACTATCAAATTAAATTGAATGATGAAATTGAAAACCACTAAAAATTTTACAAAATGATCAAGGAAAAAAAATTTAAAAATCCAAAAAATGAGGACCAAGTTGGAGAATGTAATATTTGGTAAATTAAGATTAAAGGATGAAATTGAAAAAAATAAAACTTCTACAAAAGGCTAAGATAAAAAATCATAAATCAAAAGAATAATGACCAAACTATATTTTTCAAGGGAGGAGAGAGAAAATAAAATGAAAAAAAAATATCTACCAGCAACAAACCAAATCATCAACGCTAACATGTGCTACATCAACTAGAAAAAAACATGTGGTCCTACCAACAATGTGGTGGGACAATATTTTTAGACACCAGAAGGCGCCACACGCATTACTCAAAGTGTACGGGCACCTCCTATGTGCCTCAAGCTTAAATTTTTTTATTTTAAGGGTATTTTTGTTGTTTTACTATGCATTTTAATTGTTTATTATTTTTTATATTTAGTTAAATATCAAATTGTCATCAAATTAAATTATAATAATGAAAAAATCATTATAAAAATACCCTTTGACACTACACTATTTTATTAACAATTGTTTTTAGTATGAAGTTATAATAATTTTCCAAGGGGTTTTAATTCTTTTTATTATTAATAATAAGAATAATAATTAATAAATAAAACTACTTTTAATCAAATCATGTAAAAAATCAACTCAATAGCATGTGATGCTGGATATTTGAAAATGTGGAATGAAGAATTTATTTATTTTTGTGTTTTAAAAATATTTTTTTAAAAAATTAATATTTTTTATTTTTTAAATTAATTTTTAGATGTTTTTAGATTATTTGATGTGCTAATATTAAAAATAAATTAAAAAATATATTTTTAATATATTTTTATATAAACAATATTTTGAAAAACAATGATTAATACATTACAAAATTATTGACTTTAGTAGGTACTAATGACGTGTCAAGGAAAATCAAGTCAGCGTGGCGAGTGATATCCAAAGTTCCAGGCATCACAGGAAAACAAATACTGAGCCCGGTAATGCCCAACTGGCCCAAAGCATATAACATGATTTTATATATATATATATATATATATATATATAATCATGCTATTTTTTCTTAAGACCCCAAATGTCGACCAGTACTAGATGATGCCTCAATGTATTTTTAAGGGTATTTCTATACTCTTTATTATTTTTATGCTATTGTTTTAGGTTATTTTATTATTTCCATGCATAAATAATTAGCTACTTAGCCAAGGTGCAGAGTCTATTAAAAGGAAGATAGTTTGAAACTTTTGTTCAACCAAAAAAGTAAAATCAAATTAACAAATTAATCCACATTTTAAGAGAAAATGTCAAGATTTTTATGCATCCAAAAATAAGATAATATATACAAAATGGTCCATTAATTTATCATACAAACTAACTCCCCTTATTCTGAGTGCTAATCAAGTCATGCTCTTGAGTAAGTCTCGAAAGCTAGTAATAATTGGGTTCTTGTGATTCTCTAATGCTTATATTCTATATGAGTTTATTAACTTTGACACTAAGATACATATGTTTCAAATAAAGTAATTTACATTGAAATCCTTTATTTATACAATCCCCTTTTATTTTTTTTATTTTGAATGATGGTGGTCACGTGTATTGTTGTTAAAATCGCGAGTTAACTTGTAAAATCGTACAATTTTACGAGTCAACATGTATCTAACATGCAAAATCAGACTAAAAACTCGAAAACCAGTAAAATTGGACTGGTTTATCAATTTTTTTTCAATTTCATCATTCAATATTGAGTTTATCAAAAATTAGGCTTCATAATTTGTTTTGATTTATTTTCTAAGGGGTTATCATGGTCTTATGACTCGACATACGAATTGGCAGGTCAACCCTAGTTGATCCGAATTGATTCAATATGTTATTCTCTTAATATTTTTATATAAAAAATATCATCTTGAATATTTATTTTGAGTCAAACTACATTTATATCGGTCTTCCAGATTGTTTTTGGACTGCCAAGATGACCAAGTCAAATCAAGTCAATCCCCCATACAATTTAAATTTTTTTCTACTAGAAAAATATTAGCAACGCCTAGATATTTTTATATTAAATATAATTGATCGGACTCGCAACATAATGCATACCAATAATTTAGTTAATGCTTAAAATCACACAACGTTTCAAGTTTTGTAGTAACCTTGGTAATCGCATTTCGTCGTGGGGCCACACTACGTTTTTGCATAAAAATGATGTTTGGTTACTACAAATGTGGTTTTTTTAAAAGAAAAATACATGATTCGAGTCATAGTTCCAACTGGGATAAATAAGCTAGCTTTGATTCAATTAGACAAGAAAAAAAGAAATGATACTAGATGGATCCATAATCCATTAAATACAAAAGTACCAAACGAAGTAAAAAAATCGGTCTTGGTCAATTCAAGTTAGCATAACAAACCTATAACTCTGGTAATCAAGGCTAAGTCAGCCTGAAATATCCTAGCAAACCCACGTTAACTTTTCAAACCTGTGACCGGGTCATTAGACCCGAAGCACATAATCTGGAAAAACCATGAAGTCCAATTCTCAATCAATCAAATATTGAAAGATGAAATTGAAAAATAAACATTTAATTGTACAAAAAGATTTTAAAAAATAGCAATTAAAATAATAAGAATCAAATTGAAAAACATAATACTATCAAATTAAATTGAATGATGAAATTGAAAACCACTAAAACTTTTACAAAATGATCAAGGAAAAAAAATTTAAAAATCCAAAAAATGAGGACCAAGTTGGAGAATGTAATATTTGGTAAATTAAGATTAAAGGATGAAATTGAAAAAAAATAAAACTTCTACAAAAGGCTAAGATAAAAAATCATAAATCAAAAGAATAATGGCCAAACTATATTTTTCAAGGGAGGAGAGAGAAAATAAAATGAAAAAAATATATCTACCAGCAACAAACCAAATCATCAACGCTAACATGTGCTACATCAACTAGAAAAAAACATGTGGTGCTACCAACAATGTGGTGGGACAACATTTTTAGACACCAGAAGGCGCCACACGCATTACTCAAAGTGTACAAGCGCCTCCCATGCACCTCAAGCTTAAATTTTTTTTATTTTAAGGGTGTTTTTGTTGTTTCACTATGCATTTTAACTGTTTATTATTTTTTATATTTGGTTAAATATCAAATTCCATCAAATTAAATTATAATGATGAAAAAATCATTATAAAAATACTCTTTGACGCTACACTATTTTAGTGAACAATTGTTTTTAGTATGAAGCTACAATAATTTTTCAAGGGGTTTTAATTTTTTTTATTAATAATAATAAAGATAATAATAAATAAATAAAACTACTTTAACTTTAATCAAATCATGTAAAAATTCAACTCAATAGCCTGTGATGCTGGATAGTTAAAAATGTGGAATGAAGAATCTATTTATTTTTTTGTTTCAAAAATATTTTTTTAAAAAAATTAATATTTTTTATTTTTTTGTTTTAAATTAATGTTTTAGGTGTTTTTAGATTATTTGATATGCTAATATTAAAAATAAATTAAAAAATATATTTTTAATATATTTTTATATAAACAATATTTTGAAAAACAATGATTAATACAATACAAAATTATTGACTTTAGGAGGTACTAATGACGTGTCAAGGAAAATCAAGTCAGCCTGGCGAGTGATATCCAAAGTTCCAGGCATCACAGGAAAACAAATACTGAGCCCGGTAATGCCCAACTGGCCCAAAGCATATAACATGTGTGTGTGTGTGTGTGTGTGTCTATATATATATATATATATATAATCATGCTATTTTTTCTTAAGACCTCAAATGTCGACCAGTACTAGATGATGCCCCAATGTATTTTTAAGGGTATTTCTATACTCTTTATTATTTTTATGCTATTGTTTTAGGTTATTTTATTATTTCCATGCATAAATAATGTTGAATTGATTTTTTTCATGAAAACATGTTGACAGAGAAATAAAGGGATGATCAATGCCTCATGATGAGACTAGGAGAACAAGATGAGTTTATTATCGAGGTGATTAATTTATTGTGAATTTAATTTGTGTTCTTGTGAAATTGATTGAAATCTAAAGTGTTTATATGCTTATGGTTATGTCTGCTTTTAGCTTTAACATATTGATATCTTAGATTTATTCAATTATATTGTTATTTTATAGAATTATTTAGTACGGGCAATAATCATATCTAAGTATATTAATTATGAAAAAAAAACAAAGAAACATATAAATAAATTTACATTATTAATTTAATTTAAATTACCAAGAGTGTGTGTATATATATATATATATTTTAAGTTTTCCTATTCATAACAATCTTCAATTCCTATATATATTATTGTTAAAAAAATAAAGTTCTCGAATATATCTCAATAAGATGAACATAAACTCTAGATTTGAAAAGAAAATCAAAGCATAAAAAACAAAAACAACAAAAATAGATGCGAAAGAATTGTAAAAAAAATTTAAAAATATTTTTTCAAACTTTTTTTCACCCCATTTTTTTTATTGTGAATTTTGAAAGTTAAAAGGTTAAATAATTAACTTAGAATTAATTCCCACCATTATCAATATTTGATTAGTCATCATAAATCAATAATTAAATCTAAATATAATGGTCCCAAATATGAATTTCTTGAGCTGAAAAAACTGTTCAAATTTGCATAAAATGCTTATGAAAGAGACTGTTAACATTCATGAGCTGGACTTGACAAAACAATTAATTGAAAGAAATAATTCTTCATGGACCAGACTTAAGTCTAAATTTTAGTTGGTAAAAATAATCTTTTATTACCCAAAATATTATTTTATAATAAATCTAAACCCAAGTCCAGACTAGGCCTGAAGCCCAAGCCCAAGTCAGGCCGGTGCATTGTGTTAGCTTAAGCCCAAAGCCCATTTTGCTCAGGACATCTCTCATTTAAAAGGTTGAGTGCCATTTGAACTCAATATTAATTTTTCAACTTTTCACTTTATAAACACCAAAAAAGTTTTATTTCTTTTCTATACTGGATAAAAAAATTCAAATAGTTTTCATCAAAACATAACAATTAATGGTTTTTTAAGATGAATTTCTCACTCACATGTAATTTATTTAAATAATTTTAATATTCTATGTTAAATTGCATACAATAAAGATAAAATTCTAAGAAAGTTTTAAATCATATTGTAAGATTTGTTGCAGCATACAATGAATAGACTGAGCTCCACCTTTAATTTCACCTCAAATATGCCTATTAACCATATTTTTTAAACAAATATCTAACAAAAATCAATCATATTGTAAGATTTGTTGCAGCAAGCTCTGAATTGTTTTGGTAGGTATAAATAGACAATGTATATGCGTGATTTCCGCCATAGACATTTTCCCCCCCTGATAGTGATAGATCATGCAGTGCAGTCCATTGTTAATGTTAATAAGAGGTTAGTGGTTGCAAGCTAGGAGGTGAGGAGACGATTAGGCTTCTCTAACGCCACGACACAAACAAGGATCCAGTTGCCACCACAAGAAGAGTTCAGACACTATGATGCCACCTCATGGGTCCATGGAATTAAACGACGAGGTCCCTTTGCTAGAAGCATGGATGGAACCCACGACTCGCTACAAAAAGGAGGAAGGAGGTCATGGAGACCTGAATGGACCACTCCGCTACTTAGCCAAGGTGCAGAGTCTATTAATTGATACCGTAATTAGCTGCGAGGCCCAAGTGATTTATGGGTTAGACTTTTAGTTCACGCTCACGTTCACGACAATGGAGCTAATTTTGCCCCGTTTGGTATTTCATTTCAAATAAAAATGGTTTAAAATTTGATTTTTTAAAAATATTTTTAAATTGTTGATATAAAAAATATTATTTTAATATATTTCTGAATAAAAAATATTTTAAAAAATAATTACTACAAATTCTTAAACACCCCCTCAACCATAGTTTTGAAACCCGGACCGGCTCGGCGGGTTGACCCGGGACCCGGCCGACCCGGGCCTGAGACCGGTCCGGGTCTAAGTAAAAACCTGCCGAGGAGTTGACCCGGCAAAACCCGGTCGATCCGGAACCCGGGCGACCCGGACAAACCCGACTGAGACCCGGCCTCTTTGTTTTTTTTGTATATACACAGCCGGGAAACGACGTCGTTGGTTTTGGCCTTTTAAAGTCAAAACGATGCAGATGCAGATGCAGATGCAGAT
>Ga0325410_1005143_pt1 | contig 14509 bp, 11 predicted proteins | sample PopdelMetagenome_16_FD_206182 | JGI IMG/M metagenome (GOLD analysis project Ga0325410, IMG submission 206182) | Populus deltoides microbial communities from Bellville, Georgia, United States - Xylem-PdIQD-R3 | ecosystem: Host-associated > Plants > Phyllosphere > Stem > Wood/Secondary xylem... | reverse complement strand
AAAGTAATTTATTAAATAAAATCATGAATAAAAAAAACCTTTTAAGACTGTTATTTATTTAGTTCTTTAAAGATACTAGTTTTTTAGGAACTATATTTAATTTATTTAATTCTTCATGAATTTACAATACCAGTTCTTTAAAAATTTTAAATCTTGATGAATAAAATATATTCTATAAAATATAAACACTAATGAAAAAAATATTAAAATTGATATAAGCCATATAAAAGTTTATGCCTGTCAAGCTTTTAATATAAACTAGAGTGATCAATGGTAGTATTGGAGCAATGGCCGAGAAACATAGAAAAAGATAAGTTTTTGTGTGCATATATACTTTTTCTTTCTTTCGTTCTTATTATTGAAAAAAAAAAAAAACAATAATGTGTTTTGTATTACAGTGTCATGATAATAATGTCTTAAAAATAAAAAAACAAATAAAAATATAAATATTCAGAATAAATCTTAAGAGAGAAATTCATACTTTTATTATTATGAATTTTTTTTCAATAATCAAAATACAAGATAAATAATTTATTTATAAAAAAAATAAAAACATAAAAAAATATTAGAAAACTTCAAGAAACTAAATTCAAGAGTCACATAACTATAAAAGTTCAAGAGACTCTAACGAACATTTAATATATATAATTATAGATTTTATAATATGAAGGGTATGGTACAATTTAATGATATTTTCCTTTTTGGTGGGAATTTAAGAAAATGATTGACAAACAAGTTTTTCATAATAGAATTTTATATAAATTGATGTTTGAAGTGGTAAATGATTGGTTTGCATGAAAATAAATATAAAAATTGATCAACTTTTTATATTATAATAATAATAATAATAATAATAATAAAGATAGTATTTTTCTAATAAGAAAAATTAAGCTAATAGAATGTTGTTTCTTAATCAATTATCTAATTAGAGCCTGATTATTTTTGCGTTTCAAAAGTATTTTTGAAAAAAAATAATTTTTTTTTTAAATTAATATTTTTTTTAGTGTTTTCAGATCATTTTGATGCGTTAACTTCAAAAATAATTTTTAAAAAATAAAAAAAATCAATTTGATATATTTCCAAGTCCTTTTGCTAATGATATTTGATAAATTAGAATTTATTTGATAAATTAGAATTTCCATGAAGGAAATATTCAAAATAACCCTAGCCTACATTAATGATAAAAATGCCCATAAAACTTGAATAAAAATTAAAAAAATCCTAATCTAAATACTAAAACAATAAAACGATCCTACAAAAAATTTGAAAAAAATATAAAAGTTCTGAAAAAAATGAAAAGTTGTTTAAGAACTCTTTGAATCCCATCCAAACTTAAATAGAAAAAATAAAAGAACGCAAAGGAATAAAATAAAATAAAATATGAGGGCCTTTTTATCATTAATATGAGTAAAGAAAATCTGGGATATTTTATTTTTTAAAAATAGATTTAAAATTAAATATCACTAAAAGGAAGGATATATATACTCGTTGACTTCTTTAATAAATTAAACACATGGTTCTATTGGTTTGATTTTTCTTATTATAAATAATTGGAAGCTGCCCCCCTACTATATATATATATATATATATTTGCATGAAGACTTTGTTTGTGCAGTATTTATTATATATATTCAAAGAGTACAAAGTGGCTCATCCGTGGAGGGCAACAATACCCGATAATTTCCCTCTAATTTAATGGGAAAGAAATTAACCAGAGAGGCTGAGATGATGATGAATTCGTGGTGGATGGGATTCTTTTATTTTCCTGCGGGCGGGGGCCGTGGACCAGTTCACCGGCCACCAAAAAGAAGCTGCATTTCTCGTCCTGAAAGGGTCGTGCAGGCCTGCCAAGAATCATCAGATCAGGATTTTAAATGTTGACATTCTCATTTCTGTGATGACAAGAACAGTTTAAAATGTAGTAATATTCTCATTCTGACAGTAGAACAATATCACAGTACTCACAATTCTAAACGCTCACAACATTCTCATTTCCATTATTGTTGAAATACAAAGATTTTATTCCTTTCCAATCAGCTCGATCGATGACGGGCAGATCTTTCCGTCTTGATAAGTTCTTAGTGTTCATCTTCCACCAAGAAAAGAAAAAAAAAAGAGGACACTTCTTGTGTTAATGAGCATATATATATAACAAGAGTCACAGCTAAATACTACAATCATCATGCAAATGATCTTGTTGATATGCAATCCTTTCATTCTTTTTCTTTGTGATTCATGATTGAATATATATTTAATTTGATGAGTGAAACATATCTACTGGATTTATACGACTGAAGTTTGGTTTGTGTTCATATTGTGAAAGAGTAGGAGAGTCGAATAATTGAGCTTTACCTTCTCTTCTTAAATTACTTTGCATAGACAGTGCATCGTGTCTAAATTTTGTGTATATTTTAGTATCTTGTTTGCTTTTATGATTTGAAAAAAACTAAAAATTTTATTTTTATTTTTCTTTGCTTTAAATAATTTTTTAATTTGATATTTTCATATCATTTTAATATATTAATATTAGATCTCATAACAAAGTTACAAGTTTTGGTGGCTGAAAAAAGATAATTTATTAATTGCATAAGCAATGGCTTTATACAAGCCTATTACAAAGAAAAGGAAATTAACAGAAAGACAAACTCCATGTATTCCGCTCCTAAGAACATGTACGTGAATATAAGACTAAATCAAATAGCAACTGATTGCCCTACAAACTAGGACATTATTAACAGAACAAGTAAACAACAAAGCAGTAGGTAAGTCTTGGAAATTTTAATACTTCAACATCCTCCTGTAAGCTGAACTGCACCAGTGCATTCAGTTTACTCAAGGCATTAGACACATGCCAAGCTTATCTCACAGCTTCAAAAAGACCTCTAGTTTGAGAGGTTGAGTCACGATATCAGATACCTGCTCTTGTGTACTGCAATGCATTAATTCTACCACCCCGTCTCTTGTAAGTTCACGTAAGAAATGAAACCTCACGTCGATATGTTTACTTCGCCCATGCAACACTGGATTCCTTGAAAGTTTAATAGCAGAGTTATTGTCACAATAGATAGTAGTGCACATACCTTGAATGTGACCAAGTTTTTCAGGAATTCTTCTTAACCAGACCCCTTGACATGCACACGAAGCTGTTACTATGAACCCTGCCTCCGTTGTAGATAAAGTCACCACTGGTTGCTTTCTTGAGGACTATGAAACAACCCTTGTTCCTACCATAAACACATACCCAGATATACCTTTTCGATCATCAACGTCTCCTGCATAGTCACTATCTGCAAAAGCTATTAAGCTTCCATCACCACATTTTCTGTAACCAATTCCAAGCTCCATAGTGCCCTTTAAGTATCTTAGTATTCTCTTGCCAGCTTGTAGGTGCATTTCAGTTGGTTTCTCCAAGTATCTACTGATCAGCCCAACAACATACATGAGATCAGGTCTTGTGGCTGTCAAATACAACAAACTTCCAACCGATTTCTTGTACTCTGTAGCATCCACATTCATTGCACTGCCTTCATGCTTTGATAGCTTACATCCTGGAACAATTGGATTTTTCACGGGATTACTCCTTTCCATGTCAAACCTTTCAAGCACCTCTTTAGCATACTTACGTTGACATATGAAAATCCCATCTGAATTTTGTAACACCTCTACACCCAAAAAATACTTCATTCTACCAAGATCAGACATATCGAACTCCTTCTTTATTGATTCCTTGAAATTCCTGAACATCTCCTTATCATTTCTTGTAAAAATAAGATCATCTATATAGAGACTTACAATCAAAAGCTTCCCTTTGTCACAGGACTTTATAAATAATGTGTGCTCATAGAAACATTTTTCGAACCCTTCTTTGGCAAAGTATGCCTCAATTTTGTTGTACCAGGCGCGAGGAGCCTGCTTAAGCTCGTATAATGCCTTTTTTAGCCTATAAAACTTGTGCTCCTCTCTTGGCTTTTCATAACCATGAGGTTGATCAATGAACACCGCCTCAGTTAATTCTCCATGCAAAAATGCGCTTTTAACGTCTAGCTAAAAAACACACCATCCTTTGTGAGCTGCAAGAGCTAAAATTATTCTAATTGTATCCCACCTAGCCACCGGTGCAAATACTTCATTGTAATCAATCCCCTGTCTTTGAGAGTATCCCTTTGCTACAAATCGTGCTTTATGCTTGTCCACATCTTCTTTTTCATTAAATTTTGTCTTAAACACCCATTTCACTCCTATTCTTTTAGCTCCAGCCGGTAATTCAGTTAATTTCCATGTCTCATTTTTGTTAATAGCTCCTATCTCCATATCCATTGCCTCTCTCCATTTCATGCTCTTGTATGCTTCCTCAAATGTGACTGGATCTTCAGCTGAAGTAAACATTACCAGACTGTGCCTCTCATCTTCATTAGATAAACCCTTACTGGTTACATAATCTCTCAACCATGTTGGCTGCTTTCGACTCCTTTCTTGATTTGGACTCAGTGGTGTTTCCTTAGATAACTCAGGTGGTGAGTTATCTGTTTCTTCATTTTGATTAGTCTGCTCATCTTCCAAACATTCTTCGTCCTCGTTAACAACAGCATCTTCATTATCACCTTCACATTCCAACACATCATGTTTCACCTCCTCTGCACTTCTACCCCATTTCCACTTCTCATCCTCAACGCACACTATATCTCTGCTGATCACTATCTTCTTTGAAATTGGATCATAAAGCCTGTATGCTTTTGATTCCTCACTCACACCCAAAAGAACACATTTGACACTCTTATTATCCAGCTTCTTTCTTTGACTGTCAGGCACATGAACATGAGCCACGCATCCAAATACACAAAAATGATCAACGCAAGGCTTTATTCTACTCCAAGCCTCTTCAGGAGTAACATCTTTGACAACTAGAGTGGGACTCCGATCCAGCACATAAACAGACCAATTAACAGCTTCTGGCCAGAACTCTTTTGGTACTTCTTTTCCTGATAGTATGTTACGTACCATGTTCATTATGGTACGATTCTTTCTTTCGGCAACTCCATTTTACTGCAGGGTGTAAGTTGTGGTAAGTTGTATGTTAACTCCATGCATGTTGCAAAAATTGTTGAATGTAAGTGAGGTGAACTCTCCACCTCTATCAGTTCTTAAACAGCAAATCTCATCTTCAATCTCCTTTTCCACAAATACTTTATACTTCTTAAACATGGCTAATGTTTCAGATTTTTCAGATAGAAAATATGCCCAAATCTTTCTACTGCAATCATCAATGAAGGTGATTACATACCTTTTGCCACTGTTTGATTTCGGTAAGATAGGTCCACAAATATCTGCATGGATCAGTTGAAGCTGCTTAGATGCCCTCCACAAGTTTTTTTTTTGGTATTGCTTCTCGATGTTGCTTCCCAATCATACAGTCATCACACTCTTTTGATGAAGCCTTGAGCATTGGCAAACCTCTGACCATCTCTTTATAGTGCAAAGTTCTCAATCCCTTGAAACTTAAGTGTCCATACCGGCAATGCCATAATTGTGTGTTATCTTCAGATGTGATTTGAAAACAGGTTAAAGTTGGAGAGATTATAGAAGCAAGTATAACAAACATTCTGTTGGCTGACATCTGTGTTTGTATAATTAAACCTTTTCTAGGATGATACATATTACACATGCCATGCTGGATGAGAATAGATAAATTCTTTTCTTGAAGCTGACTAATGCTTAAAAGATTATTTCTTAACTCAGGTATAAAATAGACTTCGGTTATCACCTGAGTTAATCCATTTATATGAAGCTTGACATGTCCTTTTCCCATAGCCATCATTCTTGAATTATCGCCAAGCTTTACCGATTGTCTGAACGTTTCATCAAGATCAAAAAAACCAATCCTTGGTTCCACACATGTGGTTGCTGCAGCCTGAGTTGAGAAACCATACATTCTCCCTCGTTGATTGATTTTCCTCCACATACGCCATCAGAAGCATCTCTTCTTCTTCGTCTAATTCTGTGTAATTTGCACCTTTCTCCCCATTAAGACATTCATATTGAAAATGTCCTAGTTTTTGGCAATTATAGCACTGAACCAAGGCTTTGTTGAAGGATTGCCTACCCCTGCCTCAGCCTCTTCCTCTGAAATTTCCACGAGCTCTTCTTCTCCCTTCAACTCTGTGTTCATATCTTCCTCCACTTCTTTCTGAATTGATGATGTTTAAAGCATCCTCTTCTTCCTTTTGGCCTTGCATCCTCTGTTCATGAACTAACAAGCTACTTTGAAGCTCTTCTATGGTCATAATAGAGAGGTCATTGGACTCTTCTATGGAACAGACGACATAATTGAACTTAAGAGTCATTGACTTTAAGATTTTTTCAATGATTATAGTCTGCTCCATCCTTTCTCCATGCGCCTTCATCTTATTTGCAATGGTCAATGTCCTGGCAAAATACTCATCAACTTTTTCACCTTCCTTCATGCCAAGAATTTCAAACTCTCTCCTCAAAGCCTGTAGCTGAGCACGTTTAACCTTGGTAGAGCCTTAATATTTTAGTCGCATTAAATCCCAGATAGCCTTCACAGTTTCCTTATTGAGTATGGTCTCAATAATAGTCATATCTATAGCTTGGAATAGATAGTTCTTGACCTTTAAATCTTTCAATTTCTGATCGTCGTTGCTCTTTCGTTGCGCCTTTGTTGGCTCTATCCCGTCCACTGTTGCAGGAATCCCATTCTCTATCGATTCCCAATATTCCTTTGATCTAAGAAAGTTTTCCATGAGCATGGCCCAATGGTCATAATGACCATCGAATCGTGGTATTGCTAGCTGAACAAAGCTGTTGTTGTTCTCTGTTGCCATGAGTTTTTGATTCTTCTCGCTGTTGCTAAGCTCTTACTCTTGCTTCCTTCTCAAGAAACTGCAGTTTCTTAAAATAACTCAACCTGGCTCTGATACCAAATGTTAGATCTCAGAACAAAGTTACAAGTTATGGTGGCTGAAAAAAGATAATTTATTGATTGCATAAGCAATGGCTTTATACAAGCTTGTTACGAAGAAAAGGAAATTAACAGAAAAACAAACTCCATGTATTTCACTCCTAAGAACGTGTACGTGAATATAAGACTAAATCAAATAGCAACTGATTGCCCTACAAACTAGGACATTATTAACAGAACAAGTAAACAACAAAGCAGTAAGTAAGTCTTTGAAATTTTAATACTTCAACAATTAATATCAAAAATAATTTTTTAAAAATAAAAAATATTATTTTAATTTATTTAAAAAAATACTTTAAAAAATAACCGCTATTATATTTTCAAACATCTCTTTGTATTTATACATTTCAATTATATATTAGATCACAAAACCCCTATAATTATTAATAATTCATGTAACCCCAAAAATAAAAATAAAAAAAATCTTAATTCCCTTTTGCAACTCATCCTTTTTATTTTAAAAAAAAAAAGATTCCACTCATAAAAATTGAGAGGAGGAATTGTATTTTTATTGGGATTCTTGACTTGTATTACTCTTGCCGTTTTACGCGCAAGACTTGGAGGATAAAATATGCGACATCACTCGCTAATAAATTATTAATGGGAGCTGTCGTTCTCTCCATCAATACACAGCATCTGGCTGTGGATTCATTTATTACAGCTTTGAATGCTCCTAACTTACACGTTAGGGATACGCGCGCTGCTTTAAGATCAGCACAGTCAATTAAATGCTGCAAGCAAGCTAGAATTGCTGTAACATATTGTCAAATTCTGATATAATTTACAGTAAAAATGTAAAATAAAGTTGCAGAAACTCAAAACAGTTGATTAGAAGATTTATACAAGCACAAACACTAAGATTTTCATCATCTCATCAATGAACTATGATCCCTTGTGAAGCTATAAAACAATATCAACGTAGGGCATTAAATTAAACAAAGCACAAACGTGTCTGGGGTTCTAATTTAGTTGAAAGGGGACATGCACCACCTGCCAGCCAGCAAAGAAATGCGGCCTTCTCATTCCGAATGGGTCGGGGTCGTGCAGGCTGGCTAAGAATCAAGAAACCATAATTTTAAACCCTTACACCCTCGTTCTTGCAATATTTTTAATGTAATGTTCTCCTCCTGCTGAGTAGATCAATATCAGATTTACAAGAGTTTTTCTAATATTGTTGCAATGCAAGGATTTTATTCCTGTACAGTTAATACGTCAGCAAAAGCAAGTTACAAGAGATCGTGCAATGGCCGGCGACAAATCTCAAAAATATTGAGCAAGTAGTATGGAAATACTCATCATGAACCTTCCTCTGATATTTTTTCTAAGAATGCTTGATTTTACGTGTGCAATAAAGCGTAAAGATCGCCGGATTCTGAGGTGGCTAGAACTTTGGGATAGGACATTAATGACTTTGGTTTTTCCTCATTACTCACTCGGTGATCATAATCAGTTTCAAGTTAAATATATTGACCACTACAATACAATATAGTAATGTTTTATAAGTTCTTGTAGGAGAAAATGGAGATCTTTTCGTTTTGGAAAAATATGCAGAGACGACATAAATCATAACACACCAAGGCAGAATTACATTTTGATCCATAATTTCTTACAATTGAGTGAACTTCTGTTAGTATTTATTTATTTATTTATTTATTTTCACCTCGTGGCTCTGCAATGTGCATAGTGTGGTTGTAAAAGTAATTTTCTTGGAAACTTTGGAAACTACAAACATGATGCTATCATTAATGTCTGACTTGGAAACTATGCAGAACCATACTGGTTAACAATTACTCAGCTGCTTATATGGAGGAAATAGTTACTCTATACCTAACTAGCAGATCTCTGTGAGTTCAAGTCCTGAGAACAGGCAACTTAGAAGACAGAAGGTTAAAACTGCATCACCAATCCCAATTCAGTGTTACAGGCTGCAGGATCAGCAGCACCATGTATATATTCCCTTTAGCAGTCCATAGATCGCACGACGTAAAGTTAGAACATTCAAACAAGCTCCCTGGAAATCAAACTGTATATCAAGGAAATCTTGTTTGTATTTGTTGACAGATTGATATGATGGTTAAGAGTTGATTAAGATTAGGTTCTCAAAAAATAGTTATGAGTTCAAGGGACACTTGGTAAGTTTTGAGGACTGATGGAGGAGACAAAGAATCCAGTAAACTGATATATTGTCTGGTTCCAGGTAGTTTTGAGGATGTCAAGTCTCATCTCTTCACGACCTTTTGGTGCCGTCCTTATATCCATGTCCTTTTCATTCTGTTCAACACTTTATTTTTATTTTTTTGTGTTATCATATTCAACAAGAACCTCCCACGTCTATCTATTTCCAGGTGTGATTCTCTTTATTATTCTCTTTATTCACCCTCTACCACATCTCATTTCTCTCAACCTGCAGCCTAAAATAATTGAACAGTTATCCTAAACAGAAACACAGTTAAGTCCCTTAAACTAAACTATTTCTTTAGAGGCTTACAATCATTCCCTTCATGTGTCTTTTAAGTTTAAGACTAAGGCGTTAATGAGAGGTTGCTGAATAAATTTAGTTCCATAATTGCTTGATTTTGGTCCTATAGGTGAGTTGTACTTGGCCCCCATTACGAACTGGTCCCAATTGGTTACAAGGAATTGAGACCCTTTCATATGTTAATAATTGCAAATAATAATAAATTCAGATATTGTTACACAAGTGAAGTCAATGTTTGTCTCAACATTCTTCATTGCTGCTGGGTATAAATATGTCTTTTTAATCCCTGTTTCCTTTCAAGCATCGTCTAATCGAGCTTCTGCCAGCAGTTAACTCACAAAACCACTAGAAATTTCTCTGATAGGTTACAAAAAATAAACGAGAAAAAAAGATGGAGCCTATTGGAGCCACTGCGGAGGGAGAGTGGAGTTCTCTTAGTGGAATGTACACAAGTGAGGAGGCTGATTTCATGGAACAGTTGCTTGTCAACTGTCCTCCTAATCAGGTTGATTCAAGTTCAAGCCTTGGAGTTCCATCTAGTTTTTGGCCTAACCATGAATCAACAATGAACATGGAAGGGGCCAATGAATGTTTATTGTATTCTTTGGATATTGCTGATACTAATCTGTACCATTTTTCACAAGTGAGCAGTGGTTATAGTGGTGGTAGTAGCATTCTTTTTCCCAACTCAAGTGGAGAAAGCTACTACCTGAGTGATTCCCACCCAGTTTTGGCAAACACTAATAGTTCCATGTCAATGGATTTTTGCATGGGAGACTCGTATGTTGTTGATGGCGATGACTTCTCAAACCAAGAATTGAGCAATGGAAATGTGGAAGAGTCTGGTGGAAACCAGACTGTAGCTGCTCTTCCTGAACCTGAAAGCAATTTGCAACCCAAGAGAGAATCAAAGATGCCAGCATCTGAACTACCCCTGGAAGATAAAAGCAGAAAGCCACCTGAGAATTCCAAGAAAAGATCACGACGTACGGGAGATGTAAGTACAATAACCAGCATTTTCACCTCTTTAGAATTTGTTACAGACTCAATGGATGGAGTTCTATTTCCTGTTGTAGAGGGTATAGCAATCAGTTTTACTTTTTCAAGGCACTGTCTAATTATGATTAATTCTAATGAGTAGGCCCAAAAGAACAAGAGGAATGTAAGGTCAAAGAAGAGCCAGAAGGTTGCCTCGACTAGTAACAATGATGAAGAAAGCAATGGTGACCTTAATGGTCCTGTCTCAAGCGGTTGCTGCTCAGAGGATGAATCCAATGCCTCCCAGGAGCTCAATGGAGGAGCGAGTTCAAGTTTGAGCTCAAAAGGGACAACAACTCTCAACTCAAGTGGCAAAACAAGAGCCAGTAAGGGGGCAGCCACGGATCCCCAGAGCCTCTATGCAAGGGTAACTACCCTTTCCAAGGCTTTTGCACAGTATATCAATAAACCAGATTTGATGAAACATTTCTCTTCCACCCACCCACAATGTAACAGGAATTGATAGGTCTTTTTATTTTCTTATTGCAGAAAAGAAGAGAGAGAATAAATGAGAGGCTGAGAATTCTACAAAACCTTGTCCCCAATGGAACAAAGGTATTTATGGAGTATATTTCACGATACCATCTCTGATTCTATCAGCTATAAATTTTGTGATTCGCAAAATTCTCAAGCTTGATTTATTGATATGGAAGGTTGACATTAGCACAATGCTTGAAGAGGCTGTCCAGTATGTGAAGTTTTTGCAACTCCAAATTAAGGTAAGAGCAAATTAAATTCCTTCTTTATACTACAAAAGAATTTAACGTTGCCTGTTTTAAACTTAGCGATATCTTGACATGAAACAAATTTTTTGATACATTTTTTTCCCATTTTCTTGTTTTAAATTCCTGCAGCTGCTAAGCTCTGAAGACCTGTGGATGTATGCTCCTATCGCGTACAATGGTATGGACATCGGTCTTGATCATCTGAAGCTTACCACACCAAGACGATAGTAGATGTTAAGAGGAGGGTGGTGATTTTTTTATTCTTTCTGTTAATAGCATATGTGATGATTAAAATATAGTCATTGCCACTTTGTAATGGTTTTATACTGTACGAGTATAGATAGGGTTTGGCTTATAAAATTAATTCACGAGGAGTAATCATCGTGAGAAATTCTTTCATGTAGACACCTTGACATGGTGAACACTATCCGAGCAGAGTTTTTATTCTTGAATATAAAAAAGTGTCCTCAAGAACATACATGAACTTGTCTATAGAACAGTCATTCTCAGTTGGTGGCTTAACTTTTCAATATTAAAATCTAAGACTTTGCTGATCTGTACTGGCATATGATTTTTACCGATATTAAGTGATGTTTTTTTCTTCCTTGAGGATGACATTTTTTACATATTAATGCCCTAAGGATTGCATGGAATGAAGGAGGAAGGTGCATTCTTTTCCATACAACCAAAATGAATTTCCTAAGAAAATCGGCAGGGAAGAATATCAATGATCAACTTTCGACCAAAAGATTTTTCAACTCTGAGATTTATCCAACTTAATGCGAGGGAGTTTTGATGAAGTACCCACACCAAAGACCATAGCTTATGGCTACCTCTTTCAGGCCGAATTAAGAAGCTGTAGAGCAGACCAGTCACGGCGTGCCCGCTGAGGCTTCCAACGAACAGAGACGGAGAAATCTTGCACTTCATTGACCATCCATAACAGATCTCGCAACTTACAAACCACTGCTTATTTTTCATGGTTTCTTCTTATGCGTTTGATTTCCTACTTGCACCATGCCTTTGAATTTGTGAAGTCCTGGACGATGCTAGGTTATCCCTTGGGATGATCAGAAAGTAAGCAAAAAGAAAGGGAAGGAGAAAAGATAATGAACAGACAGAGAACATCAAGGGGTGGCGGGGACACCAGACCCACACCACAAACTACACGAGTATATGGACAGAGACGACATAGGATGGCTCAGCCTGTCACGCTTTAGTTGGGAGACTAAGCCCATTTGGGCCCATTTCATTGTTATTTTATTTATTTAGCCCATTTGGGCCTGCTCATTGTTATTTTATTATTTATGTTAAACAGTTTGATTTGATGGGCCGAGCCCAATAGCGGGATGTTTTAGGGTTTACTATTTATATGTTCTTCTGTCATTTTGAGGGACAGTTTTGATGATTAATGAAAATTGCAGATTTTGCATATCTCCAATCTCCTTTCTTCTCTTCTTCAGCTTTTTTCTTTTCTAAAGCTTCTTTCTGTTCTTGCTTTAATTTTATTTTTTTATTGTTCCGCATCAAATTTGGTATCAGAGCCAGGGTTTTAATTGTTCTTACAATTAAACGATCCACATGTCTATGCTAAACCTTAGATCCAGTATGATCTAAAAAAAAATCCTACTGTTCTGAAAAAAAAGAAAAAGAAAAAAAAGAAAATCTTATTGTTCTGGAAAACAAAAAGGGATCTACACTGTTCATCTTCTCCACCAGCAAGCCGCCGCCGCCGCACAGCACGCCGCCGTCGCCAGAGGGCAGATCGGGCGTCCCCAACAACAACCAAAGAAACCCACGACAGCTCTCTACAACATCCACGGCGATAAATCACATCACACCATCGACAGGTTTGCCATCCAGCCACCACCTCGCATCACCAGTAAGCCCCGCAGCGCCGCAGCCACAGCAGCTCTGTGTCGTTGGTTCCAAGTTAGTGTTACAACCCATCAGCGCCATCAGCCGCACCCCCAGCAGCAACGCCAGCCGCAACGCCACCATCTATAGTGCCCTCACCTTCAGCAGCGACACCGGATCAACAAGCCCCGTCTAGCAGCGGAACCACAGACACCGCCGCCTCTTCCCTCACACCGCCGACTCCAAGCAAAAGCACGAAGCCCCGCTTCGTGCACCATCGCCGACAGCAGCGGCAACTCACAGCAGCTAAGGAAGCAAGGAAACAGAAGTTGATAAAATAATTAACCTAGCCACATCAGCACCACATCAGCGCATCCGTGGCATCTACAACATCATCAGTTCTGCCACGTCAGCGCACCCGCCACATCATCTGCCTCACCGGCATATCCTGCCATGTCAGCTGCCATGTAATCCTCCACTACCACATCATACGGTCAGAATTTTTACCCATTGAAAATCATCATTCCTTGTATGTTTTTACACTTGTTATCCAATATTTAGCATTAATAATATTCTTTTGTGCTTGCCCATAACTAAATTGCATAGCCCACCTTTACATTGAATTACCTTAATTTTGAGCTTATTTAGCATTGAAGATCTGATCCTCTTAATTAATTGTGGAGCTTGGTTAAATTAGTGGGAAAACTAAAACATTGTGTTTGGATTACTTGTGTGCATTTAGAGGACTTACATTGTTTGCTTGCGTATTTTCCTGGTTTAATCTGTCATTACTCAGTCTCCAAGATAATTAAAAAAATTATTAAAAAAAAAAATTATTATTATTTTCTTTATTTTTTTTATTAGCTATAATTTTATTTTGCGTTTTTACTTGCAAGTGTTATTTTGTGATCTCAGTCTTAGGATTAGTTTTGCATGCATTTACGTAGTGGTCGTCTAGTACACAATCTAGAAGTCATAGCTACCATGGACCCGAACTCTACTAATGTTCTTAGAGATATTCAAGAACAATTACAACTTATGCGAATGGAAATGAGCAACATGTCCAATCAAATGAAAAACCTTTCTGGGAGGATGGAGTCCATAGAAACTTTGCAAATAAAACAGTCTAGTGAGAGTGAGCATTCTAGTGACAACCATAGGAATCCTCAAAGACCAGTTCCTCGTAAGAACCGCCACCATAACCAACACCAGGGTCATAATGACCTTGATGACCCTCATGATAGTGAGCATTCCAATGATTACCGTCACAGACCAGTTCATCCTAGGAACCGTCAATACAACCGCAATCAGGGCCATCACGACTATGATGACCCTGACGAGCGAGTCATGAGGCATATCAAGGTAGAAGCCCCAACTTTTGAGGGTCAACTTGACCCGTGGATTTTTGATAGATGGATCCGTGACATGGAT
>Ga0325410_1005135_pt1 | contig 14519 bp, 5 predicted proteins | sample PopdelMetagenome_16_FD_206182 | JGI IMG/M metagenome (GOLD analysis project Ga0325410, IMG submission 206182) | Populus deltoides microbial communities from Bellville, Georgia, United States - Xylem-PdIQD-R3 | ecosystem: Host-associated > Plants > Phyllosphere > Stem > Wood/Secondary xylem... | reverse complement strand
ACAACATATTTCAGCTTTATTTATAAGATTCTCATGGATGCATGCTAACACAATTCATTCAAATGCATCAACATACTTTGGGGAAAAAATATTGGAAATTAAAACTCACTTGGTCAGATGTGATGCCATTTTCAAAAGCTGTATACAAACTTTCTTTTGTTATTGCTCCAACTATAAGGTTTGGAAGTTGATATTCTATCCTGCATACATAGAAGACAACAAATTCTATTACAAAAACAACATTTCAGAGTTCTCCTAGTTTCATTTACATGCAATGATTCCATGAAACAGAACTTCTCAGCAGAAAACAATTTTTTCCAACCAAAGACCAGGAAAGTTAGCAAGAAGTGGGCTGCCATACTTTGAGAAAAGACGTAGAATTTCACAATGAAGCTTTGATGATGAGTACGCGTACAATCTAAAGTTGGTTTCTACAACAACATATCCCTGACAAGAAGAAAAGAAATGTAATTAGAGACTACAAAAAGTTAAATCAAGCAAGTTTCCTATTCAAATAATTCATGGCTACAGCTCTATGGGAAAACAGGAGGATGTCCAGCCTCAGTCCTCAGGTTTAAGATATACAAATAGTAGATGACACTATGGCTCTGATCTAAGTTACTTCAAAAGAAACAAAGCTAATTACAACAGATCAAGATGATATAACCAATTAAATCTTGCATGCCTATTTAGAGGATAAGTGTACATCTCAAGCAATAGTACTATTCACCCAAGCAAGAAGCTATTGAACCTCTAGCTTTTTAAATATGAAATTAAGTATGAAAAAGAAATATAGTTGCCTTAGTGTACTCCCAACCAACAAGAGACAAAGTTGAAGGAGATAGTAAAAAAAGATCAACACAAGCCCTATAGCTTCAAGGGAACGAGTCATATGGGAATTGAAAATCCACATTGACCAGATAATGAAGCCGCCTTCTTATTTTATAATAATGCAAATACTAGAAGCAAATTTGAATGAAGTTTGAGGATTTTGCTAGCTTCTTTTGAACAAAGAGAATGTATTGAACTTATACTCACTAACATATCCATCTATATGATTGAACCAACATTGAAATCATACAGTGGTATACATGATAACAATCACAACGAAAAACATGTCAACCAAAATCATTAAAGAACCAGCAAACCACAAATAAATAAAGATAAAATCCAGGCATTCACATTTCATTTATACACTTCACATCAAGTATACCTGTTTCCGTGATGATGAATCTGTTAAGCTCACTGAAAGATTCGTAGCCAATTTAGTAGGTATAAACCAACTCTCTTTCCTTCCCTGGAAATATAAATATAAATCAGAAGTGCAGCACAGTAATACCTATTATCTTCAAGGTGATTAGCACAATGAGAACCCACAATAGCCCAAACTAGAATAACCTGCTGAAGTTTAACCAATCCCAATTCTGCAAGGTCCTTGATAGTATTTCTCTGAATCTCAGTCAATGTATTCATATTATATGCCTAAATCATGATGAAGAAGAAAATATAACACAGTAAGAAAATATAACACTATCCAAAAATACATTATGATAAGATGTGGAAACAGTGCAGTAGCAAATTTTAACCAGATGACTGTTCATTATGTGAATCAAATAATAATGCCAGATAACAGCTACCAATAAAAAAGAATGTTCAATACCTCGCCAGTGACATGAAAGCTAAGCTCCAGAAGAAAAGAAATCAGATCTGCAGGCTCTGTACCTCTCTCCTGAACCAAAGGCAGAGGGCTTTATACAATATGAGATAAAGAGTATATGCCAAGTTGCAGTAACCCAGATATCTATCCAAAAACAAACATAGTATGAAACTCTATCCTATCTCAGAAGAAATATTGCAAGTCAGATGAAACAAGGCAAGCTAATATCTATCTGTTGTTTTGAGAGCTTCCATAAGTCAACACAATCATAGGCAGCTTCAATCTCGGCCATTTTGGTTAACAGGCTAAAGGCAACCTGGTCATGTACTGGCAAGCAAGCAGCTAAAAAGAGATGCTGGGAAGGAGTTTGGATCGTTTACTGCCCTACATTCATAATTTTCATTTGAACAAAAAGGGTCTAGTCCAAATTGCATCAAGATTCTAAAACAAATGATCAAATGCCATATAAGATTCCATGTTACAACGGTATTAAATTTTTTACATCCAAGTTCTTCAAGCATCCCCTGAAGACATTGATATACAAGCAAGTTGGATGTATATAACAGAAACAATCAGAATTCTGATGCTGGTGAGGCAAAAATCTACAGAAAGAACAGTTTAAAGGAATTTAACAAGTCCATACCTCAGAATTAGTGATATATTCTCTGATGATGTACCACAGCTGTGCATTTGTATCCATCAGCTGCAATTAAACACATTCAAAGAATTGCACATGCCAGTAACGAACCATAAGAAGTGCAATTTACTTGTGATTAACATGATACATACCAAAAACTGAAAACCACCCTCAGTTAATCTTGGAGCATCTCTATCCCTGCACGCAAGGCAGGTACACAGCATAGCACAAGTCAGGTACTTTATTCAGGATTCCCATTGTCTAAATAGACAAAAGAAATTAATTCCTCAATTCAAGGCAAATACCTCTGAGACAAAAGACCCCGCTGAAAAATTTTCATCATGGAAGAGCTCAAGCTAGTTGGCTTTTCTGCTTGGCCAGAGCTTATAAGAAGTAGCAAAAAACACTGGTTTAACACAAAGGCAAGTCAAAAGTGAGTAGTCTAATCATGAGTCTGGTCACAAACCAACACAAAAGGTCAGTGATAGTGATTCATATAATGGTGGTTACCATGGCAAATAGGAACTAGAATACAGTTTCCTTAAACACACAAGTGCAAACGAGACCGATAATGGAAACACATAGATGAAGTTCCCACCTCCCATTGTTCAAGCGCGTAGGTATCTAATTCCTCCAAGCTAGGGAGTTTTACAACTGCAGCCATTGTTTCCCTTGGCAAAACTCCACTGCAGTATCCAAGATTCAATTATTATTATGAAGAGCAACACATGAAAATGATACAAAAAACAATGTTCAATGTATCCAAGCAACACAATGCCATAAATCAAATAGATAACAAACAGTAACAAATTGGCAAACGCACGAGAAACTAACAACAAAATATTAATTTTTTTTATTTTACACTTTACCTATCAAGAAAAGAATGGAGAAAAAAAATTAATAACTTGAAAATAGGCAATATAATACTATGAAGATGCTTCAAATGCAAATATAAGACTTACCCATTTGTTAAATGCTTTCGTAGATTAGCCTGAAACGTCTGGTTTAATTTATAACTACTCTCCCTTTTCCTGCCAGTAAAAGGCAAACAATATCAGAAAGAGCACCTCTAATTTCACCACAGAAAAAATCCACCATAAAGATTTCATCCATCGAATGAATGAATGGGGTCCCGGTAGTGGGTCCCACAAATCTAATCCCAGAAATGTTAATGAGTGAGAATTACCTACCATTATCACATTATTGTCATTAAAGCTCCCATACAAACAATACAATAACAGCAAAAAATGAAGGGAAAAGTCTAACTCCAAGAAATTTACAGAAAGCAGAGATTCTGATTTTGATTTCGGTTCTTACTTGTCAGAAACTTCAATAAAAATTCTCAACTGAATCAACCGATCAATAGCAACTCTATGTTTGGTGACCCCATCAGCAAGCACCCATTGCTCCAGCAATTTACCTGATACTGGGCCGTCAAAAAACAAAATTTGTACTACATATTTCTTCGCTAAAGGCGGCAATGACCTAACAAAAAAAAACACACACCAAAACAGCTCTCATTTACTGATTGATCAATAAATAAATAAACATATAAATAAACAAAAACAAAACCTGAGTATGGCTTCGCAGATGAATGCGTTTTTATAGAGCGTGTCGAGTTTCATGGCTGGTAAGGAAGCTACCATGTCCATGAAATTCTTTGCAATGATTCTCACTTGAGGCATTTTGATTTTTAGGGTTACTAATTGAATGGGGATTTTGATTTTTGATTTTGGTACTAGTGCGGGTCACTACTGAAAGCAGTGTCGTTTTGGGGGATTTTTTTCTCTTTGGTTCTGGTGCTGTGTTAACTGTGAGGTGCTTTTTGATCGTAGCAGGGGACTTTGTATATATAGAGAGAAGTGATGAAGACTATATAATAATTCTTGTAAATTCTATAATATTCCACTTAGGTCCCTTATTTTTTTAAATTTTCTGAATAGTACTTGCAGTTTCCAGAAATCCCTAGCTGGTCTTTTCTGTTAAAAATTGCTAATCTTTTGGAATTTTTGTTGAGAATTTATAGACTTTTTAGGGATTTTTGTGGAATGCTATCACAAGTATGGGGGGTTATGGGGAGGAAAAACGTAAGAGAATTTAAATAAAAAATGAAAATAAATAGACATTACTTAATGACAATAAAAAGTAGTGTATCAAAACTAAAAAAAAAAAAAACTGGGATTGATATCTATAAGAGTTTGGATTCAACTTATTTTAAAAAAAAAATATTAAATTAATTTTTAAAAATATTTTTTTAAATTTGATGTAATTATATTAAAAATAAAAAATAATATTTTAATATATTTTTAATTAAAAAAACTTTAAAAACTATTGATTGGAAGGAACTTGGTTGAGCAAGACATGGATTTTGACCTTGGTAACTCCTCGAAAGACAAGGAGCTGATTGCTAGTGAATCCTCCCTCCATTCTTCACCTGAAATGATCTGCTATAACTGGATTGAAGAGGAGGGATTAATCTTCCTGATCAGCGACTGTATACATGGCAAAAGTTAGACCGAATCCCTCGAAGTACTTGTCAAAGCTAGATGGTAAAAGTCCATCTTTCAGCTCAGCAAGCTACTCATTTCTGTAGTTGCATCAAAAACATGATAAAAGGGGGCACAGTGAAAATCACTGCTATCTCTGCTAAAGCTTTAGCCGATCCTCCACGGTTCTCACATCTGTTTGATGAAATAAACAGAATCCTGGTGTGTTTTCTCTCTCAAAATCTTAGAGAATACATTTTTAACCTATGCAGCGTCCAAAGTAATCTATGCATGTATGTGTCAGCAGCAAAATTGAAAGGTTATCAACTCTACAGTTAAGTTATCCAAGCTATCCTATCAAAAATCTGGAAAACCAGATGTCAAGTGCTGTGAACCTTCAGGCACCGAACAAGGGACAGAAGAGGGACCAAAACTGTAAGCTTTTCCGCAAACAGAAAAGGGGCCCAGGAACTGGAAAGATCCTTAATCAGAACCAATAGAAATAAGAATCCTCCATCAGACTATTTAGTTAACAAATTAACTGGCACTAAACAGGTCTCTTTTCTTCCCCCATCTTTTTTGTCGCTACGCAGAAGTGCACGGTACATCTTCAGTAGGTTCACCGTGCTTGACAGCTTGTGGAGGTCGTTTCTGAACAGGGGGTGGTTTCTCAGAAGGGGGAGGATTGCATGGCCTGTTTGGACGAGCCTTATCAACTTCCCCTGGGTGAATCTCAAACTGCAACAAACAAAGTAACACCATTGCATGAAAAAGAAGAAAAAAGAGACTTTTCACAGGACCATTTGAATTGGTTATAAACCTTTAGAGAATTAATATAATCTGCAAAAATGTCATTGTGGTCTCCAGTTAATTACCAAATACCAACCTACGATCCACAATGATAAGTTTTGGAGGCATAATGTGAGAGGAAAAATAACAGAGAGAAGAAGAATAAGGGCCTTCCTCTAGAATAAACTTACTGAGATCCACTAAGTAAAACAAGATGGCATACTTGTCATAGCATGTTTCAGCATCATGTTCACTTACAGAATAAAACAGGGTTTGATGCATCCCACTGAACTATTAATTTAACACCAGGTGAAATTCATATTGTTCCCATCAAGCAAAAGAAAATCTTTTAACTACCACAAAAATGTTTGCCAGGAAGCTCTCTCCATAACACAGAGTAAATGATTCGTCCATAACAGAGTAAATGATTCATGCGGAATATATTACTGTCCCATAAATTCAGAACTCATGGGAGTACCTTCAAATACAAATATTTACATGATTCTAAAGATAAAAATGGCTTTCAATGCAACAAAAGACTGTACTTGTGAGAATAAACTCACCTTGTAACCACAACCAGCTTTACAGGCTTTGAAACATTCCTGTATACAGGAAGAGATCAATGAAAAGTAAGTGCTAATCATTTATTTAACCACAGAATCATTAATTACAAGCACGTGTAAGTTAAGTCACACCTCAAAATTCAACCAGGTATAACCTTAATTATATAGTTTATGCATTACATTGGTCAATTCAAAAACCCATCTTAATAACATGAAACTATACCATTTTCTAATATTAATACAGCTTTTGTTCAAACAAGGTCTAAATGAATCCTAGAGTGGATAAATATGGCAGAAGTGCTTAGTAACATAAAGCACTGGATCCGTCTCTTATAGCAACTTCTATGTGGCTTAGGCAATGCTCATCCTCCATGATCCAGTAAGCAGCCAAAGAGTTGTTATTGCAATATACAGTGAGAGATATCGTTGCAAAGCAGTGACAATTTCTACGTGGCTGGGAGATCAGAGGCAGGATGTAGGGTGGACTGCCATTTGTTTAGGTGCTTATAAACCTCCCCAAACTCTAGTGGTTGAAAGACCTGAAAGTTGGTGAACTGTATATCCCATTCAGGCTTCAATCATGATTTTTCATTATTGGCCAGAAATAAGTATTATACCATACTGACCCCAAATGAAGCTATTTAACTAATTGCCGATGGTCTTTGACCATTACTGACAACAGTAGACTTGCCAATTTCTACATTCAAAGAACTCATATCCACCCCTATAGTACAACAATCATTTTTTTTTCCTGGCAGACAAATCAAAGCAGCGAGTCAGATGGATATGCAAACAAAATTTTCATACTTCGAGAAGAAATTCATTGAAGATAAATATTTTTAGTTTAAAATTCAAATAAAACTTGGAGGCCTGGACCACCCCTGTAGAGTGGGAACTGACAAAATTGAATGATTGTCCCGCCAGGTAGCTTCATGTTAGGTCTTCTTTAATATAAATCAAATAACAACCAAAACGGTCTGAAATTTCCATGTGAAACAATGATAAAAAGTGTGAAAACAAATAAAAAATAGAGCACGTTGAAAGACAATATACCTCAGAGTAACTGGCAGATCCAGGAGATCGGTCAATGTATGCAGTCCACTGCCGGTCCTTGAGTACAGGGTCCTTGTAACATATTTCATTGCACTCGTCCAAGCCTGAAAATCCAACAAAAGTAACATTTGGAGATTAAATTATCCACAAACAACATCAGGATTTTTCAAAAGCTTCCCCTTGATTTAGGCAAGTCAACTTTCAAGCTATAATATAGGCATGGTCTCTTCTCGTGTATCAATTTAATAAATTGAAATACCATGATGACGAATTGCCTCATCCATTTTTTTCGATAAAAGAACCATACTTAAATCCAATCTATTCAGTCATTGAAGAGAAAGTTGATTCTTGACTTAATGGAACTTGGAAACCATGAAGTCCAGTGGCGTAAAATCTCAGTGCTACTCCAGCACAATATATCCACAAACTACAACTCCCAAACAAAAGTAGCACAGACTTACACTTAAAACAATCTTTAAGCAAAAATGGCAACAAAGCAGATGAAAACTCACAATCTTCCCACGTCTCCCCATCAGTGCCGCAGCCCTTCTTGCAAAATACTCTCCCTGAGAAAATCTATGCCACTGATTAAACTGATCAAACCAATAGTTTTACATTAGAGAGATAACAATATCTATTCAGAATTATCCATTGGCAAGAAATTCAAAGCACGCACAACTTTACTTTCATATTCTATGGTGTAATTCAAACAATCAGACAAGCATAAGCCAGACAGGAAAGGAGGTTTGCTTAGTACCTACTTTTTTTAATGGAACAAAAGAGCATAGAAGCTGCCCTCTCCAACACCAATAATCAAGAACTACCCATTTAATCACAATAAAATTAACAAAAACAAGCTTTCTTCTAATTACTTATTAAAATATGGTCAAGGAGTTTTGTTCCACTTCTAGGGTTCGAGCCTTAGGGTTCCTTTGGTAGTGCGATGAGATGTGTGTTTGAAACTGCGTTTTGTCACAGCCAAAATTTCAACACACACCATAGTTTTGCATGGTCCCACCCAAAATTCTCTCTTGAACACAATTTATTGCTTTTTTTCAATCCTACTTTTTCAAACCACAATACTACCTCAATGCCAGACACACACTTAGGGTCAGCATCCACCCTTAAGATTGCTAGAATAAACCATACCGTTGAATAAAAAAACATTGTCAAAAGCTTTCCTTTCATGGATGTTTCTTTCTACTAATGCTTGCTCAATAATCTCAAACAGCATAACATAATAACAGTAGTTCCTTAATCTTTAGTATAATCATGAAATTAAAGGAAAGAAAATAAAATGCAACGTTATTAACAAAGTTCATAAGAATAAGAGATCCAATATGCAATTATTGACAGATAATTCGCATGGTAAAAGCAATTTAAGATAATGGGTAGAGAGAGAGAGAGAGAAGGGGTTACAAGGAATCTGCGTGAGAGCTGAGAATTTTTGTGTGCATTGATTGCCACAAGGTTGAGTCCATTGTTCTGGTAGCATCTCTCTCTATCTACAACGCTTTTTCTTTATCTCACTAGCAGGAAGGCAGGGCGGCGATGCCACGGAGGAAGAGGATAACGAAAAAGGGACGAGGAGGTCCCGTTATATATAGATAAGGGTAGTTTGGTCATCTTGGGTTTTATTACAAGGTTTTCGGACCATTCTTCTCCGTTGTGATCGTCCGGGTGTTTTGTGGACACTTCAACTTGCCAACGAAAAACATAGATTTCTTATTAGGTATTTATTTTTTATTTGAAAACATAATTAAAATTTTATTTTAAAAAAAAATTATTTAAAATTGTTTTATGTTTTCTTTGATATATTATATAAAAATTAATTTTTAAAAAATAAAAATATATATTATTTTAATATATTTTTAAACTAAAAACATTTTAACCTATAATTTTTATTATACTTTTAAAGATAATTTTTTAAAAAACAATATAAAATATAAAAAATATTCTAGCAAAATATTGACACTAGCATTTAATAAGAATTTTTTAATTTTTTATAATTTTACAATTATTTTTTATTTAATTACTAAAATATTCTTATAATAAATATAAAGCTGAAAATGTATATTTTAGAGAGAGAAAGGGAAAGATAGCGACTTGGATGCTTGTTGAGCGTGAAGGGAGTAGTGAGCAGAGAAAAATAGAGGGAGACAGCATTTCTTGAAGACAAAGCTCTCTCCTTCTTCTTCTTCTTCTTCTACCTAGAACATTTTAAAGCTTTCAACTTTCTCTGTCACACCTCCGCATCCACATTTTCTCATTCTTTATTGCCTGCCCATATGACACCATATTTATTTTCTAGTAAAAATTATAAATATGACACCATATGACAACATTTTAGCTATTTTTGTTTTTGAAAAAGTGGTTTTTGGAAAATTATTTTTTAAATTTTCCTGTGTTTGTTTGCCATTAAAAAAGTTGGTCAACGGAAAATACTTTTCAATTAAAGAAAAATTTGGCTTGGTTTCCAAAAAAGAATTTTCCTGAAAAATTTGGGCGGAAAACACTTTCTAAAAGTTATGAAAATTTTAAAAATATCATATTATTTGCTGATTATATCAAATTTGATCCTCAAACTTTTGATTGCTATATATATTTTGTTTTAAATATTTATTTTTTAATTTCATCTCTTAAAATTTAATTTTTATATTAACTTTGGTCCTCATTTTTATAATTTTTATTTGTTTTTCCCTTATCATTTTTTTATTGAAATTTTTTATCTATCAAATTGGATCATCATTCTTTTGATTGTTACTTATTTTATTTGAAATAATTCATGAAATTTTAATTATTATTATTTTAATTTCTTCATCTTTCATTTTTTTTAGATTTGATATCTATTATTTTAATTATTATTTATTTTATTTGAGATAATTTATAAAATTATATTTTTTTCAATTTCATTCTCATTCAACTTTTTAATTTGTAAGATTTGTTCCTTATTATTTTAATAAATTTGAGAAAATAAAACATTAATAAGTTATTTTCCAACTCATTTTTCATGACATAACCAAATACTAGAAAGTGTTTTCCAACTTATTTTCCATTACACTACAAAATATTAGAAAATAATTCAGTTTTCCTGAAATTCACTTTACAAAAAAAAACTACTTTCTAGCAAACAAGCGGGTTCAGAGATGTCTTTCTTTTTCAAGCTCTTAATGGTGTCTACAAGAGTCAAATCCAATGAAATGGAGTTGATATCCAAGATTTTTGCTTTAGGCCTGGCAATATAGAAGGAGTTGGGAATTTGGGATTTCACAGTAAGAAAGAAAAGGAAGAAATCAAGTGACGATGAAGTCTACGTTCCTTCATGGGTATGCTTTTAGGTTAGGGTTTGAGAGGATCAAACAGTGAAGATCGAATTGGGGTTGCAGTAAAGAGTAGGGTTAGGGTTAGGGTTAGGGTTTTGTAAAGAGAAATTGCTTGGGCTTTCAACTAGTCTATTGTTGGGAATAAGTTTTTTGATTAATCCATATAGGTATGCATATGGGTTACTCATTTCCCAGCCTCAAGATTTTATTCAAAAATATCAAAAAATCTTCACAGCTTGTTTAACAATATGAAAACCCAGATTTTTTTTTCCAAGGAATTCGGTGTTTAAAAAGAGAGAGAAAATGATGTATATAAAAGAAAGAAATCATCTTTTGAGAGAGGGATCATATTGTTGTTTGATTGATTTTATTTTATTATTATTTTGTAAGATTTGAAATTTTTTATTGATTTGCAATCAAAACTGTAATTTTTTAAAAATTCAGTAAATAAATATAATTGAAGTTATAGATTCAACCCAGCTAATGGATTACTAGAATGATGATATACGTACACTGAATTAGAGCATCTTACACAGAGAATGGTTTTTAATTATTTTTTAAAGTGTTTTTTTATTGAAATAGATTAAAATAATATATTTTTTATTTTTTTAAAATTATTTTTAAAATCAGCACATTTAAACAGTTCAGAATACAAAAAAATATTTTTTAATAAAAAATTAAAATAAATTTTTTATTTTATGAAAGTTTGAGAAACCTAACATGCCTAGGTCTTAAAAAAAAACTCAAACAAGTGGGTTTGCAAATCTAAGTCACATAAGCTTTTTTTTAATTAATTTTTATTTTTTAGAAAATATAACAAACAACGCATCATTTGTAAAAGCAGATTCATCTTCAGCTAGTTCAATTATTCAAAAAAAGCTGGGACTCAGACTTCTTTAAATAAACCTATTTTCAGTATTTTATAGTATGAAAACATTTAAGAAACACCCTATATACTTCAATAAACCTATTTATTATATTAAATTAGCACAAACCCACTTAAAAATAAAAATTAACCTGAATTCAAAAAATTTACGGCCCTCAATCTACCTCTCTAATTTATGATTAAGGCTTAAAACCACGTTAATGAAATTCTCCTTCCCAAATAAAACTCGTTGTTATTAAAATCAATATTTTTCATTATTGGAACGCGAACAACCAATGACACTATCTCTCCTTTTCTTTTTTGGTGTATTTTGATATGAGAGAGAGAGAGAGAGAGAGAGAGAGAGAGAGAGAGAGAGAGAGAGAGAGAGAGAGAGAGAGAGAGAGAGAGAGAGAGAGAGAGAGAGAGAGAGAGGCAGTTTTGAACAAAAAATGAAGTTTGAAAAATCCTATGGGCTATTTTCTTAGAAAAAATATTGGATGAACATTAAAAAAAAGTTTTTTTTTTAACCTAGATGTCATCTTTGATTTTTTGATTTTTTATTTTTCAAAAAATAATCAAATCAGATTACTTTTTTCAAATAAAACATCAACCAGTATTATGATTTTTTTAACACTATGATAATTTTGTAAAAAGTAAATCAAAGTAGATTATCAATCTCATTTCCCTCTCAATATAATTTGTAATGGTATAATTAAAAAAAAGTTTGATGACAAGAAAAAAAAATAAATGATTAAAAAAAAACACTATAGAAATAGCAACAAAAAAGAAAAAACCATTATTTTTGCTTCAACGTCCATTTTGATCCCCTTATTTTCAATTTTTCATAAACAATCAACCTAATTTTTGTTTTTTTTTGCAAAATCAAGTATTACTCTAATGTCATGATATTTTTTTGACATCATGATAATTAAAGTTTAATTTATAATCAATGCAATGTACAAAATAAAATAAAAATATTGTTTCAATCCATAATATTTGATGTATGTGAGAATAATATCTACTCCACACCTTTTAGTCTTTTATTAATTATAAATAAAACAATCTATTTATTGAAGTTAAATTAGCCATAATTATTTACAATTTAGTCGATTTAAATGAAATAAAGTGACAAAATGTGAAAAATATAAGATAAATTTTACGAAATGCTTTCCCCCCCCTCTGTTCTTTTCAAAGCTTACCATTTCTTTAATTCTCCCTCTCAATTTGCGAGATTCGTTGTTGTGAAGTCAAAATAATTTTGAATCATTCTAACTTTATCGATGGATTATTTGCACACGTGGAAAAGCTAATTATTTTTTCTTAAATTATCATGTTCCCATTTTTCAAAATATAAGTTTTATGATACAAGTTTTATAATTTATATTTTGGTTTTAGTAGAATAATTATTAAATAAATTACATGAAGAAAGAATAACCATCAATGAATTATAATTAGGCACAAAACTCTGACCAATTAGCAATTTATTTTGATACAAAGTACCAAAAACTAAGAATTGAAAATAAAACTATAAACTTTTGACAGGTTTTCTTGTTGATTAAAAAAGAGAGTTAATTATAAGTTAGATTTGTAAAGATAAAGAGAGTTAGGGTTGAAAGTTGAAACTCTGCAAAGCCGACCTTTGATCCTAGACCATGTTAGATTTTATTTTAAATTATTCACTTGAATAAATTTAGGTTACGTAGTTAAACCCGGTTAAAATCTATCAATTTTTTTAAAATTTTTATTTAAAATAGTATATATTCTTTATTTTTTTTTAAAAATCATTTTAGACTTGAATAAAAAAATTCCAATGAATTTATTAACCCCGGACTAAACCATACAACCTAAGTCATGGATTAGACCTCCAAAATACGGGTTAGAGCCCACAACTATCACTATAAGGCAGCTTGAATAGGTAGTTTGCTATTATAATAATAATAACTTTTTAAAATGTTTTTATTTAAAAATATATTAAAATAATATTTTATTTATTTTCTAAAATTTATTTTTATATTAGTACATCAAACTAATCTAAAAATATTAAAAATAATTTAAAATAATTTTTCTTTTACAAATGCTTTCCAAACAAGAAAAAACCGGGACTAATAAGTTGGCCTCCCAAGCGTGTTTGGTATTATGGTAGCTTTTGTGGTTGTGGTTTGAAAAAAGTTGTTTTATAAAAAGTACTTTTAGTTGAGATTGGTTTGAAAAAATAAGTGTTTGGTTAAAACTGTGGTTGAAATTGAAGTTGAACAAAAAGTAGTGTAATGTGTTTGGTTAAAAATGCTTTTGAAATTGAGGTTATAAAATAATTTAAAAAATATATATTAATATTGATGATTTTTAATTTAAATATTGTAGATTTAACTATTGCTATTACATCATGAAATAAATAATATTTTATTTAAAATATTTTTTATTATTCCATTAAACTACCTATAATTCCATCACGTATGAAATTGAGATTGCGATCAAATTCTGTAAATGCAGCGTCATCAAGCGATCTTTGTCTAATTTATGTAGTCATTGAATAATATTTAACACTAATTTTTTTAAATTAAAAATAAAAAAATTATTTTGTTGGAACGAACCTAGTTCAATACATTTTTAATTTTGAATTGCATCAATTTCACTATTCATAGAAGAAAATGGATAAATAGTGGAGCATGACTCCACTGTTCGAAGAAAATATGGATGAACAGTGGAGTCATGCTTCACTGTTCATTTATTTTTCAATTACAAGAAGCAGCTGAGAGCTGCTTCTTGTAACCTGTGGTTGCACCATAATTAATGATGGGATTTATCATTGAAAAATTATAATGGAAATATTATCAAATGAAAAAAATTATGGTTGTAAATAACCTTATCAACAAGTACAATACCAAACAGCCACAAAAACTATACTGCAAGTTGGTATTCAAAACAAAATAATAATAAGAGAGCAAACGCAAAACTCAAAAGTTATTAAATAAAACACAGAGTGCGAGCAAGTGAAGCCCCTGCTAGTCTTGCCGCGGGCAGGATTGGACAAACAAAACACCAAAAGACACAGTTATTTTGTCCTAGCTAGCAGGCCAGAGCCCACTCTATTGTCTTCATTTATATCCACGTGTCATCTTCCTATTGGCTTTAATAGAAATCTG
>Ga0325410_1005133_pt1 | contig 14523 bp, 9 predicted proteins | sample PopdelMetagenome_16_FD_206182 | JGI IMG/M metagenome (GOLD analysis project Ga0325410, IMG submission 206182) | Populus deltoides microbial communities from Bellville, Georgia, United States - Xylem-PdIQD-R3 | ecosystem: Host-associated > Plants > Phyllosphere > Stem > Wood/Secondary xylem... | reverse complement strand
TTTGAGTAAAAATTAGGGCAAATTATCAAAATAGACTCATAATTTACGACAGCGCAACATAAGGGCACATAAAATACTGGTAGCGTTCTTTAATATATTATTTAATAATCTACCTATGTTAAGGTTAGGGTCTCAATCTTATGAAGTTATTTAATTTATTAGCCACGGTCGTCAAAGAGTGGAGGCCCAATTATAAATCATCACATTTTGGTGATATTCGATCGGCATGCAACATATATAATAATAATAATAATAAGGGCAAGATTCGGCATGAAAGCGCTACTCCTCCCAACTATGTGTGTGTGTATATATATATATATATAATAATAATAATAAAATAAAAGAAGAAGCAGCGAGTTGAATGTCCTAAGAAAAGGGGGTTTGGTCCACCACGTCACCAGTAAAAAATAGATGGCTGGTGTAAAGAAAACCTATACATTCTAGACCATTTTGGCCACGTGATATAAATGCAAGATGTCCTCCAAGTTTTATATTATCTGTGTTCCTAAAAGCCATGGACGTCCATCGCTTGTTTCCAACTTTGCCATGGCCGGTTTCTGACCACCAAATTCTCCTCTGCACGTCCAGGTAGTTTCTCACACATACCCGTGGCCGTGCTTTAGGCACATGCAGTAGTTTATTTCGTTAAGTTCTAGTTTGACCAAAAGAAATGAAGTCACGATCATGAGTGGTATTGATTAATTAAATAAAGGTAATTTAGCATATGGAATATATAGCACTCCTTCGAGAATATTTGGCTGCCTATTTAGAATCGTTTATGCATAAAATTCTTCTTGTTGTAGCGTGGTATGGAATAACAAGTAAATTGATCGGAGAAGATTGTTATATATGTGTGTGTATATGTATATATATGTATATATGCATAGCAGAGATTTCCTCGCGATTGAGAGTGCTGTTAGGCAATAATAGAAAAAAACAAGTTGCATTTCATGTTTATTTGGACTGTTTAATTGGGACAAAAAATCATAGAAAAGAAACCTCGTAAAAGAATGGCTTCCTACAATAAATGTACACCATTATTTGTTTCAAGGAGTTAAAACAACTTGGTATTTCCTATCTACTGGAAGATGGCACCAAAAAACTGGGCCACGTCCCTCTCTCGTGCCAGAATTTCTTCCTGGACTTGGAAAAAACAGAGCAACATGTATTTGAATTAAGCAGCATCAGTGACCCGGCAGCTAAAATTCGCCTGAATTCCTGACGTTTTCCAGTAGCTAGGATTGTTCTTCACAAAATTTGAATCAATCCCTTCAAAAGTTCCAAAGAAATGACTGGTGAGAGAAAGTTTCGTCTCCGTTGTTGTCATCCCCGTTATATTCAGGTGGCGGCGGCGGAGTAGGAGGGGGATAATAATCACCACCCATATGGTCCAGCCCGTGATATAGTCCGAAATCGGATGCACCCTCATTAGAATCCAACAAATTCAAAAACGACCAGTCTATCGTATCACTATCCATTTGTCCAGCCCCACAGTCGGACGATGATGATGTGTAATTCTCCACATGTGACGATGATTCACCTCCCATAGCAGTGGACGATGCTGGCTCTTCATTAGCAAACCTGGCAGCAACTTCTTGCACCTCTTGCGGGGTAAGTGACCGCCCGCCGACAATGTCCGGTGGGTTGTCAGGGAAATTGAAGTTGGCACCACTACCACGTAGGCAATACAGGGCAGCGTCAAATGCACGCGCCGCCTTTTCGGGCGTGTCATAGGATCCTAACCATATTCTCTCCCGGCTATTAGGCAGCCTAATTTCAGACACCCACTTACCCCATTTTCTCTTTCGAACACCCTTATACTTGGGCTCATGAGTTCTATCAGACTGTTGCTCAGATGACACTGACGAAGATGACGTTCCAGGTCTCACCATTGTTTCAGGACAATCAAACTAAACAGTACACCCAGCAATTAACTTGAAACAAAAACCTTAAAACCGGGACCAGTTTCCTTTTTTTTTTTGGTGGGATTGTGAGAATTGTGGGGGTGGGGGATAGTGAAAATGGCGGCTCGAGCTGAAGGTATATATAGTGAGAGATGGGGTTTGAAAATGGGAGGTCTTCTAAATTCTAACCGTGTTGATCGGACTGAGGGTAGTCAGAGGGGGAGAGTGCGAGGGAGCGCGGACACTTTGGACGCGGTAGGGCCAAAAAAGAAGGTACGACGCGGGAGCATTGATCAGCCGCAGGTCAGGTGTTTGATGGTATTTTGTTGAACTTGTGATAATTACATGTGCATGCAAATTGGGATGAAAGGAACCGAGTGGGGTTAGGTGGTGGACCTCTCTCCCTCTCTTTCCGTGATGGCTTTGAAACCCTGTAGCTTGCCATTCATTAGTAAAAACCATGCTCTTAATTAGCTTATGTTATAATTACGAGGAAAAAAATCATATATATTTAATGAAATATATATTATTATATACGAAATTATATTATAAACATCATTTTTAATGAAATATATATTATTACGAGGAAAAAAAATCATATTTAAGACATTTCATGCGAGTTTTAGTGCAAGCGAAGTTGTAATTTTCATATTTTCTATAGAGTAGGTGAATTATACTCATTTTGTTTCTGCTTTTGTGGATGCGGAGGGCTATGGTGGATTGGAGGTTTTTTTTAACATATTGATCAATCATCCATATTAGTGCTTGTAATAATGATTTTCACGTTATTGCTTCCATTTTAAATATAAAAAACAAAATCATTCTAAAAAATTATATATTAAATATATTAAAACACAATTTGTTCTTTTAATTAAATAACTTTATATCATTAAGATGTGTGTGTGTGTGTGTGTGTGTGTATATATATATATAAACAAATTATATTTGCACTATTTAAAAAATCGGAAATGCCGTTGATCTTGTAATTAATTTCATGGCGGGCTTTTGTCATGTAGTGGAAAAGAAGGGAAGCTTCGGTGGTGCCCCACTGAAGGGCCTGTCTTTTTCTTGGAACAGCAGCAGGGCCACCATTTCTCTAACTTGTAATTAAAGAGTCTGCAGCAATTTGCAAACAGCTCGTTTGATGGAAACAGATCCAAGCTCGATTTATGAGAGCTACTTCTAAGTTCAAACTCCAACTTACAGCGCTAAAGTTTACCATGAAACTCTTTCAAATTCATAAAAATCTTAAACGTTGTGTCTCATATATGTTTTTTTAAATGACAGGAGGAGCTGCTTCTTGCATCATCAGAGCTTATCAAGGGTATGCGGTAGATTTCACCTGACGATCTCACCTCAACTTACTAAGGAACAAGCAACCGTACCTGTTTGACTTTACTGGAAACAAGAAAAGAAAAGAAAAGTATATAGAGTAATAGTAAGTGAAAACGACAGTGGAAGAATTTGATTAGAATTGAATATGGTGAAAAATCCTGGGATTTCTTGAACACAGTGTGGAACTCAACGAACGCGTTACTCAACTTGGACACTTAACCTCTGGCGTCCACCCTCTCCTCCTCGTTTAAAGAATGGGTATATATGAACAACGTTTCTTTTGGTTGTTGGTTCATTTTATTGCATGGCCAAAACATGTTCTCCATAGACTGGTATGCAAGATTAAAATTAAATTCTTACTTCAAATCCTAAATTATCTTCAACATTAGAAGTTGATGATATATATATATATAGTTGTCCTGGAATTCTGTATAAGACGAAGGACTGTATAAACCCTAACTCTCTTGCATACGCCGAGTTGCAAACAGTATTCTGCTGGTCATGTACTGTCACCAATTAAAAAAATAATTGTTCAAAACGTACGGAGATGATTGAATGGTTGATTGGTGACGGATAAGAATTTAAGTGAGTGACGCATGCCTTTCAAATTAATGAGTACACTTGGGCCTCTCTAATGAAAAAAAGCTAGTTAAAAGAGATTAATTTTGGATGGTGCAATTTAGTTTTTTTTTTTTACATGTGATATTCAAAAAAAAAAAAAAAAGTATTTTAACATTTCATTTTGAGTTTTTACATGGAATGAAGAAAGAGAAAGGGAAAGTTTAAATAGAAAAACCTTTAAAATCTCTCATCTATTACATGGTTTTTCTAAAAAAAACATACAGGAATGACTCTTTATTTTGATAAAAAAAGATTTTGGGATCCTATATACATATCATTTTAAAGATCCAAAATTAATAGATAAAAATCTATTATGAAAATTAATATTCTTGCTTGTTCATATAACTATTCTGTTGCCGATGCCCTTAGTAATTTAATTGTCAAAGTTGTTTTCATTACTAGAAAATTAACAAATACAAAGGGAACCACCAATAAAAAATTTTCATTGATATATTGTGGTAATATTTACCGACTGAATTTTCTATTGCTAAATCTATCGGTAAACACCGACAAGAGTATTCCTACGGTATATACTGAGAGATCGTAGTGGAAAAAAAGAAATAAAAAAAAGCCAAACAATACGATGACATTTAAGTTTTATAGACGACGTTACCGATATAATTAACTCGAAGATAAAATTCGTTCGTGAATATACCAACAAAAAAATTCTGTCAATATATACTGGCGACATTACGAACTGTAATACAACGGGATTCAAGAAGGCAAATCATATGGTGATGTGACATTTCTACCGATAAAATTACCGACAGAGTTACCATCGAAATAATATTATCGGTAATATTTAATTTATGACTTGGCGCTAGATCCTTCTCTCCCCCTTCCCCATTTCTACTTCTTCTTTGTGCATTTTTTACTGCAACAAACAACCAACCCCCCCAATCTCAACATAATATATCTAACCTCCCACAACAAAATACAGTCACCACAACACTCGATTTGTCATCATCTATGTTCTAATTTGAATTATTCAACATTGTTGGTAGAAATTGAATAAAATCAACTAGTTTGTGGCATATATGTTGTCTATTTGTAAGATTAAAAATTTTAGGTAACTTCCCATATAGAGGAGGTGCTGTTGAATCTTTTTTAAAAAATCAAAATTGTTTATTTTTTTCTATAAATTTGTATATATGTTTAGGAAAAAATCAATCGCACGTCATAAGGACATGATCACTGCTAATTTTTCTAATAGCGATAATGACAACCACGAGTCATTAGGTGCCGACCAAGCAGAGGTACCTGAGGCACAAACATCGACTCACCACGACACTGCCTCTTCGAGTGCGATGCTGCAACGTAAAGGGAGGTCCTTTCACAGCGTGATCCATTTACCCACAAGTACGAGGCGTAGTGGAAGGACGACCTTTCAGTGTAAGTTTTTTCTGCTTTCACAACAACATGTTTAATAATTTTTGAAAAAAGTAATATTTAAATTTATCCAATTTTAGGTTTACAAACATTGAGACTCCTCGAACAATAACATCGACATTTCAATCATCGATGAAAATTTCATTATTTTAATAAAGCCAAGTTTCCAAACATCCTAAATGAAAACCGTAGGTCGATGCGTGGTTTTCAAGGTTTAAAGTTAGTATTAACTTAATTTTTTTATATTAATTCATTTACTTTAATATTGAAATTACTGAATTTTTTAATATAAATTTTTTCTGCAATGGAGGAATTTGAGTGGGATAGAATTAATGATAATGTTGTGAGGAGGATTTGAAAAAATCACGTTGCAAAGAGATAACATCAAAATCAAGATAATTTTTTTATTCTAAATATTAAAATTTTATTTGTCATTTGTTTATAGATAATTTATTTGTACCATATAAGTTGCATGATTTTTCGTACAAGGCGCGAAAGAAATCTAAAATATATATGAATGAAAGCAATCTACCAGGCTGGAATGACATGACGATTTGAATATTATAGAAATGAAACTTTTCATAATCTTTTATTGGTCAAATTCACAGTTCTGTTACCACACACATCAATGGCTCTATGTCATTTGTTTTGCATACTAATTTGCCTTGTTTTTCTTCACTCCAATCCTCTATATTTGAATTTGACCATTTCTTAACAATTCAAAAGCAATTAGTTACCAATTTGGTCGCTGTGAATTCCTGTAAAAAAACATCTATTCCTTTTAGATTTTTTTTGTAACTGTAATTTAATTTTTTGAAGAACACCCTTAAAATTGAAGGGCTTGTTTGTTTTTTTCATCAGGCGGGAGGGCTGCTCTAGCTCGTCACATCCTAGATCCACGCCTCCAATGAATTCGGATGATTACTAAACTATTATATATATATATATATATATATATATATATATATATATATATATATATAAAATATTTTAGTAATTATAATTAATAATTAATACTAATCGTCTCCATGGCCCATGGATCTATTTTTAAAATTTGCCATAGCATGATTTGGGATGGGAGGGCTTTATTTAAAAAAAATGTTTGTTTAGTGAAGGAAAATTTTGGTCTTGTGATCGAAACTTGGGTGTCTGGTCTCTCCTCTTGCAACAAATCAACAGTAATTTTTTTGGGCTTCTTTTACAGTCAAGAACCTGTTCTCAGATTGACATTTATACAAACACTTTAGGAACACACAAATTCTCTCTTTTTCATTAAATTACGTTCTTTGCCTTTTCACACCTCTCACGTTCCTCTTAACCTTACTCAAGGCAAGATTGCGACCTTTTCTCTTATTTCACTTGTCGCAATACATTTGTCTGACCTTAGGAACTCACTATACATTAATAATGGTTACGCAAATTGTTAGAACTTCAATTTTGAGCTATAAATCCAATGGGCCGCAGGTGTTTGCTTATTTGCCTGTGAGAAGAAAATGGCAAAGAGAAACTTTGTTGGGTTGGTTGCAGAATAGATTGATGACTACAAGTAAGCGAGTGCAGGATAGAAGCACCACGAAAAGGGTGCAGGATCTTGAAATAGTGACAGAGAAATGGAAAATAGTATCAAAAGTGAAGGCAGTGATGGAGATTTTAAATGAGGAGCCAGAGACGATAATCCCAGTAAGGAACCTTGAACGACACAGGATTAAAATCAATCTGCCTAAGCCCCATAAAATTTCGGACTTCCTTCGAAAATCGCCAAAGCTTTTTGAATTGTACAAGGATCAAAGGGGATTGCTATGGTGCGGAATGACAAAAGAAGCTGAGGATTTAGTAGAAGAAGAGGGAAGATTAATCGAGGAGCATTCAGACAAAGTCGCAGAATATGTGACGAGATGTTTAATGATGTCTGTTGATAGGCGGCTTCGGTCGGATAAAATAGCAAATTTTAGGAGAGATTTTGGTTTGCCTGTTGATTTTAGGGATAGATGGGTGCATAGGTATCCAGAACTGTTTAAGGTTGTTAAGTTGGTTGATGAAGTAAGTTATTTGGAGCTTGTGTCTTGGAATCCTGATTGGGCTATCACAGAGTTAGAGAAGAGAGTATTAGGGGTGAGTGAAAGCAGTAATCATCAGCCGGGAATGCTTTCATTGTCATTTCCTTTGAGATTTCCTTCTAATTACAAGAAGGTGTATAGACATCGAGAGAAAATCGACCATTTTCAGAAAAGGTCTTATTTGTCACCATATGCAGATGCCAAGGGACTTACTGCTGGGTCGTTAGAATTTGATAAGAGGGCTGTTGCCATTATGCATGAGTTGCTTAGCTTTACCCTTGAGAAGAGATTGGTGACTGATCACCTTACGCATTTTCGGACGGAATTTGTGATGCCACAGAAGTTGATGAGACTTCTTTTAAAGCATATGGGGATTTTCTATGTGTCTGAGAGGGGGAAGAGATTTAGCGTATTTTTGACTGAAGCTTATGAAGGTCAAGAACTGATTGAAAAATGCCCTCTGGTTGTTTGGAAGGAAAAACTCCTGAGTCTTGTTGGTTACAGAGAGAAGAAGAAGAAGATTTTAACATTTGGCGATTTATCGGACTTGGAGGATAGTGGTTTGATTGAGAGTAGTTCTGAACACGAAAATATAAGTATGCATTTTGGGCATGAGGACACGATGGTCGGTGTGGAAGATGCTTTACTTGCAGACAATGATGAGATGAATATTGGAGAAATTGGCCTCGCAGGCTGGAACAGTGAAAAATCTTGAGGTCATAAATTTAAACCTTCGTAGGTTTTTTTTGTTCACTTAATTCGACTCTGAGTCATTATATGTTTATTGATGGAGTTCGTTTTTCTGCTATAGCTTATGAATGCAAAGCAGAGAGCTCTTCTTGTCATCTAGGCATTTTAATCCGGAAATTGCATACTGCCGCTGCTCACTAATCAAATTTACCATTATTGCATTTTGAAAGACACAACAGCAATTCTACATGAGGGGGGGGGGGGGGGGGGACAGAAGCTGTTGGCCCTTTGAATGCCTTGTATCAGATCATCAAAACTTGTCAGAAATAGGGGGTAGTGACTACATATTTCAGAATTTGTTTTGCTATTTTTACTGATGAGTGTGATGCGCTGGCCTCTGAAATTATGCCATATAGACAATTAGCTTTCATTTTTCCTCATCAAATGAATGTGTAAATTTCTTAATGCTTAATGCTTAGAAATTAGAACAGTATGGTATTTCTAGAAGGCATGTGAGAGTTGCATTTTTTTGTTTATTTATTTTTTGGCTCAGTTTTGTTTTTCTTTATGCAATATATTGATCCAATACCACAATATAATACAATGTTCAATCACTTCCCAGTCTGCTTTTGCCCATGGTGCCCAATTTCGTAATGCAGGCACTTGGAAGGAAAGTGTGGTTGATGAGTTCTGGTGCCTTTACTGGATTTAGAAATGAAGCCTTAACTGCTTGCTGACTTATTTGGAGACAGGAACAGTTACTGTAGTGAGATAATCGACTGCAAGTTATTATGAGGTGGTGTGGTGCTGGTAACAAATGTTAGGCATCTGTAGTAACACGAAGACCGTCCTCGGAAATTAGGGGCCAGACTTCAGAGTCGATCTGCAACTTTTGGGGTCTGGATATTGTCATTGTGCCAAAATAAAACAAAAGGTCCACAATTCTGACTGAATTGGGACCTGTTTTTTGAATTGGACTGTGGTTTTTCAGCAAGACTTTCTCTGCTGTTGCTTTGCCTTTTAAGCCCATAATCATGCTAATAATGTAGAAGGTAATTAACTAGTTGTCATAATTTTGTTCACGTGTCTATATATATATATATATATATATATATATATATATATATATATATAAAATTTATTAATAAATATTTATTTATCTTTAATATTCATTGAATATTTGATTAATGAATTTAGAATAAAAATAAAGTTCCGAAGATAAAAATATTTTGCAAAGGAAATTATAAAATTATTATAATTATGAGATTCTTATTGCATCAAAACATTATTTCTAAATGTTCTTAGTCAATGCTCTACTAAAACTGAACATTAATTAGAGTTGTTGAAGTTGATATATATTATGTTCTTTCTTTTATAAAAGAAAACAGTTGTTTTCATAAACAGAGATACGGGGAGGATACCTAAAACTAATATGCCGGTGCTTGTTGTATAACATGTACACTGAATTGACCTGCATGAGAATTCCATATAGAGAGATCACATGTGTTTATGGAAAGACTTACGTGATGATTATGTAAGTAATTGTTAAACTTGAGATCACTAAGTTATCTTAAATAGAGAGTGTTATATTTTGATCCTGCTACATGTTGTTCTAATCAAGGGTAACAAATGAGTAGATATTGATTATAACATGAACTATATTAAGATATTTAATAAATCAAGAGAAGATTCATCACCCTAGGTGAATTGAAAAAATATTTCATCTATTCTCAAATAGTATTAATTGTAAATTCTTGCACAATGTGGAATGAGGTTTGAAAAAGAGTTTTAAATCCTATTCAAAGAATCAATGACTATGATGTTGAGATTAAATATGATTTGACATAGTAAACACAGTTCATGCTATATGTTTAAATTAAAACACTGTTGATGAAAGGATAATAATTACACTGACAAACTAGTCAGTAAAAGGTTAAGTTAAATTACTTATGAATTTTTTAATATTTAAGAGATCATGACAGGTTGTTAGACATGGTACTTAATATTTAAATATAAATCAATCAATTATTGAATTGATAATAAATTTATTTATTTATTTAATTTAATCTTATTTTATTTAGAATTATGATTTATATTTGAGTCAACTTATTATGGAACTTAATGGGTCACACACATAAGAACTATAGATCAGAAATTAAAATAGGATAGTTAATCAAGTGTGACTTGATTGTAAATAAATTTTAGAAATTGAGGACTAGAATATGATTAATATAGGGGATTACAATTCTAGACCTAGAAACAATCAAGTAAATACTTGATTGAATATATTTCTAAAATCAGTTTAAAATAATATATGTGATATTATTTAAGGGGAAAATTGATAATTTGTTATTTATAAGGTTTTTAGAATATTATACATATTATTTTCTAAGTGATGTAAGGATAAGTAGAGTACAATACGTAAACACCTAAAACACAAAAGAAAAATTAAAGTTAGTACTCTAATGTATAACAATCACTCTCTCCTAAAAATGTTTAAGAGATTTATCACTAGTGGTTCGTATGGATTATTGTTAAAGACCGAACATTTGGATGACTTATAGTTTGCGACAACCGAGTTTTAAAACAAATATTCAAAGTCGAAAAAATATCTGATTTTTATATAGATTCTAAACAACTTTAGATCTATTTAACAAAAATTTTAAAACTCTTGAAATATTTTTAAATTTATAATTTTCATTACGTGTATGTGTTTCAGGAAGCCCAATACATGCATTAAGAATCCGAACTTTGAGTTCCATGTTGTGATGTTGAAGTTCCAATTATCCATTAACGGCCTCTCCTCTTTATTTGATTGTGTTGGAATAATTTTGTATCAAGACAAAGAAACAGAAAAAATCAATCACCTTAGAGGCGTAAAAAACACTATATTATAAATATCGATATACTAAATCCATCAAGAAATTCACCAAGTAGTTTACAAGGAGGATCAATCCACAAACATTTTGGTTGAATTTCCATTCAAACATATTTGTGCTGCATGGAAATATTGGACGATGAGTGCAATCATATATTTGTTTGAACAAAGTTACAGTGCATCTTCTCTGTTTGCCGTTGCCAAATATATATATATATATAAAACTCAGGTGCAGAGCCACGGAACTCACGAGAGCGAGTGGGCATGACATCGAAAGTCATGGTAGGCGCCGGAGAGTTAGTTGCATATAACACCAGAAAGGATGCCAGTGCCATTACCATTGCCTTTGCCTGCTTATGATATCATCAACGATGAGGTAAGAAGATACCTTCCGGATTTTGAAAGAGATCGATGGTCTTTCATCATCAATGAATCAGATATAGATATTCAACCGCTCTCTGGATAAAACGATCCGCGCATCATGAAAGTGGCAGATTTCTTACATGGTCAACTATCCCTTCGATCTGTTCACAAGAATTTACATAGATATTGCGGATGCTTTTTAATTTCTCATATCGTCCACAGCTTCATTTGGATAGAAGTGCCCATCAGAACCTCACCATGAAAAGCTGGGAACATAGCATTCAAGTACTGGGGTAGCGTTGATCCATCTGCCTAGGATTGAGATGAGACCTAGGGGACGGCCCAGAGAGCTAGGCATTAATGCTTGCTTTGAAAAAAAAAAAAAAAGAGCATCTCAGGACAGGTTGAAGGTCATAATCAGAATGAAGATATGTGATGCAATAACTAATAATCAATGCACAGATAAACGATCAACTTGTGTTTATTTAATAACTTCAACGTATTTCTTTTGTCTAGAGATCTGCATCTCGATCAAGGTTGTTAAAATCATGATTTTAACATGACACGGAACATGCAAATCAAACTTGGATTATAAAAACAGATTGTAAAATCGTAAGAAATTTTAAAATACATTAAAAAAATTTATATTTCAAATAAAAATTCATAGCACCTTAAAATATATGCTTCAAATAAAAATCCATACATAGTTCAAGCACCTTAAAATACATGGTTAATACATGCTTCAAATAAAAATTTATACATAATTTAAGCACCTCAAAATACATGGTTCAAATAAAAATCTATACATAATTTAAATAACTATTCATTAGCTAATAATTAACAAACTTAAAACAAATAATCTGCTGGTGTGTCATGTAAACTAAAACCAGCTTCATTGACTTCATCTTCCTTATTATTCCTCAGACATTCATCAATATCATTAGCATCAAGAGGATTATTAGTATCACTACTAGTACCAACACTAATATTATGAGCATTAGTGCTACTACTAGTACCAACACCAATATCATCAATTTGGATCTTCAAATCATCTTCAGTACCATGACTCTCTATTTCAGCATCATTAGGAATTTTTTCTTCATCACTTTCATCTTCATTGCCATTTTTTCTTCGTGTTGCATTGTCAATAGCACCAAGCAAATGAATATTTGAATGCTTTTCTCCCTCAGTTATCCAATCATCATCAGATAAAAGATCATTTTCTACACCAAAATCATCTGCTTGCTTTTTGACTTAATTATTATTCAATTTTAGATTGCACATTACAAATACCAAGTCATTTATTTTTTGACAATACTTGCGCTGAACTTTTCTAGAATTCTTATCAATATCCATACCATGTTGCCATCCCACATCAAGTCTATTACCAGAAGAATTTTTTCTAGATGCCATAAGTTCAACAATTCAAGAATCAATTCAAATCAACCCTGTAATCAATCCAAACATTTTATGCATATAAGGTAACCGTTACAGCTTCAAAAAAAATTGAAATAAAAGCCAGAAGGAAAGGGCAAGAAACAGAAACATCAAACACCCAATACATGATAGCAAATGCATGTTGGGTGCTGGTGCATAGGCACACAGAAGAAACATGCATTTTCAATATAATCACAGGCTTCACAGCCCAATTCACTAGCCAATCACAGGCATTGCAGTATTGCAGATGAGGTAACAATTAACAACTAACAAGGACTAAACAGATTGCTTGGTAACTGAACCAAAACTACTAAACTAAGGTTTCTAACGAAATCAGCACATGGATTACACCCAGAATCAGCACATGGATTACACCTAGAATCAGCACATGGATTACACCTAACTAACAAGGACTAACGGAATTGCACATGGATTACTAACCTGACTCCAACTTGTTCAGATCAAGAAACAGAGACAATTGATTTATGTGAAAAAAACAGAGTCACAGACTCACACACACACACCGCACGGTTAAAATTGAATCTAAAATTCGCAGGCAATATCTCAATAATAGACAGTCACAGAAACTTTGAATCAAAATCTCAATCTTTAACATCATTAAACTGTAAAGATTAAAGCACCTAATGGTCGTAAACAACAGTCACGACAGATTACAAACAAGGTAAGAAATGGACATGGTAAGAAACTCTTACCTCTGTTCTGAGCAGGGAGCACCGAGGAGATCAATATTGCATTCAAACTTGGAGCCTGCGAATCCAATCAAACAAATATTAGCATTACTGCATTAGAGTAAGAAACGTACAGGGGAAAAAAAGCACCCCCAACCGCTGGTAGTTACCAACAAAGAAGAGAGAACCAGAGAAACAAGATAAACAGAGTAACTTACCTGGTGGAGACTGGAGAGACGCCGTTGTTGTTGGGTGGACTCAAGTTCTCACAGTGACTGGTGAAAAGGACGTCGTCGATGAGGGGCGAGGGCTGTTGTGGAGTACCAATGGATGGTGATCGTGGAATACTGGAATCGTGGATGGCTGAGAGAAATAGATAAAGACTGAGTCACTGAGGAATCCTCAGTTTAGGGACGGCTGGAATTTTGGGATTTCAATTTAGGAATTTTTTTGGTTCTGAACATGAATGATGAATTAAAATGTGAAGAAGACTGAAGAGAAACATTGCATTTGCTTTGTTAAAGCCAATAGGCGGTCGAAACCTGGCAGATACATGGCCTTTTTTTTTTCCTGCGGGTATAATCGTTAAATCGGTGGTGAAATCGCGATTTTACGCGATTTCATCTAATTTTAACGATTTTACCCGATTTTACCCATTTTCGAGTTTTACAAGCGATTTAGCACGTAAAGCCTATATCAACTTGTAAAAACATACGATTTTACGAGTTGAATCGTGATTTTGACAACCTTGGTCTGGATACTTCTTTCCTGGAAGAAGGATTGAGTTTGGTCATTCAATTTTTGTTTTTCAACTAAGATTCCGGTTTCTGATTTTTATTTTATTTTTTTATGAAACATCTCGAAGAATTAAAGTTTTTAAATTAAAGAAAACCGGACTTTTGTTATTAGTCCAGTTTTCAAACCAATAAGAGAAACTAAAATTGTTCTACTGAATCGAATTGAATTGTGTTGGTTTGGTTTTCCGAGTTATAGACAAATACTGCATCTGATAACTTAAAATTAATATTGGAAGTTTGCTTTAAATGAATCTTTGACAATCCTAATATTATCAAGATATATAGAAAAGTAAGATCTTGATGCTCAACGGTCTGGATGTGATTGGAATGCACCATGTGCTGACATTACGAGTCAAGACAAAA
>Ga0325410_1005132_pt1 | contig 14524 bp, 10 predicted proteins | sample PopdelMetagenome_16_FD_206182 | JGI IMG/M metagenome (GOLD analysis project Ga0325410, IMG submission 206182) | Populus deltoides microbial communities from Bellville, Georgia, United States - Xylem-PdIQD-R3 | ecosystem: Host-associated > Plants > Phyllosphere > Stem > Wood/Secondary xylem... | reverse complement strand
AAATTAGAAAATTCCTAACTAACTAAAAAAAATCTGTTAAAATCATGATTTTAAGGTTTTAGGATTTACTGTTGTCATTAACCAAATTAAATGCATGATTAACAAATTAAATAATCATTAGAATTAAAATTGTTATACAATCCAACAATAAATCTTACAATAACCCTTCGAAATATATAAGATGCATAATATTTAATTAATAACATATTTCTGAATCATAACAGGACCACGATATAAATGTTGGAGAAAAACAATATTAATTAAATATAACATTACAGAACCACAATAAAATAAATATAAATAATGCTACTCTTCCAAAACTTTTTATTATTATTATTTGGCCAAAACATTTGACTTTTTATGCTAATAGCACCACATAGCCCCAAAATTAACCCCGCCCGCAGTCATTCCTCGACCCAATCTCCCACACACGACGCCTAACGAACCCCCTTTACTAATCTACGAGGGCAATCTCGTCCATTCACCTGCCACCGCAAGCACCGTACCTATCACCGCCAAACTGATCCCTCCCTCTCAATCAAAACCCCCAAGTAAAACCACTCTCTCCAATTCTTCGATCTCGATCGAACCAGAGCCTGACTTAGCCAGAAAGTCCCACCATGGGTGTGCCGGCGTTCTATAGGTGGCTCGCAGACCGGTACCCACTATCAATTGTTGATGTAATTGAAGAGGAACCTCAAGAAGATTCGAATGGAAACTCTAAACCAATCGATGTTTCAAAACCTAACCCTAATGGTATCGAGTACGATAATTTGTATCTGGATATGAACGGGATTATCCATCCCTGCTTCCATCCTGAAGGAAAGGTCCTTTTTTACAAACTTTTACTTGCTTTGCGAAAGTTTTAGTTTTCTAAGGTTTTGAAGGAGCAACTTGGAATTTAATTCTTGTTAAATTTTGATGCAAACGGAATTGACTGTTGTTAAATTTTGATGGTTAGTGTTTGCTGCAGGCCTATACTTGTGCAGATTGTAAAGTTTTAGTTAGGGTTTGCTTGAGGTGTTTTTTTGCGTGTTTAATGTCATTGTTGTTAATTTTGATGGATAGTGTTTAAAACGAACATGCATTTACAGTTTTAGACAAGTTATAGGGCTTCGGTAAGGTTTAAAAGATGGGATTGTTTTGTGTGTGATATTTAAATGTTGTCAATTTTCATATTTTCACTAGATGTAGAAATTTATATTGTAAGATTTCAAAGATCTCCTTTGTGTGTGCAATTTGATTGCTGTCACTTGTCAACTTTGATGATTTGGGTTTAGAAGAGTTTTTTTATTTTATTTTTTCGGTGTAATTGAATAAGCTGAATGGTTTCTTACTTCTGATTTTATTTACAGCCTGCACCTGCTACTTATGATGATGTGTTCAAGTCTATATTTGTTTACATTGATCATTTATTTGCTTTGGTTCGTCCAAGGAAGCTACTTTTTATGGCAATTGGTAGGGTTCTTTTTGAATTTGGGTTTTCTTTTTTCTTTTTTGTATTTATTGAATTTAAAATCATTTAAAGTTGATTCTTTTTTTCCTACTTGAGTTAATTGTAGATGGGGTTGCTCCAAGAGCTAAAATGAATCAGCAACGGTCACGACGGTTTAGAGCTGCGAAAGATGCTGCTCAAGCAGTAAGATTGAGATATTTTAATGGGTTTTTTTAGTGGATCCTCTTATGTGAAAGTGTTGAACTCAGTGTTACTTTATTTATAATGTATTTAGGAAGCTGAAGAAGAAAGGCTGAGGAAAGAGTTTGAGGCTGAGGGGGTACTTTTATCTGTTAAAGAAAAGCCCGAAACACGTGATTCTAATGTTATAACACCTGGCACTCAATTTATGGCAGTTCTTTCGATTGCGCTTCAGTATTATATACAAAGTAGATTGAATCACAATCCAGGCTGGCAGAATACCAAGGTGTGAGGGATGTCATCCTTTGGCTTAGTTTGTTGTAGATCGGATGATTCCTTGTTCGTGGAGTAATCCCTTCTGTATCTTTTTGAATATACATCTGGCTTTTCAGGATACTTTGTGTTCTCTAAATTTATTTATGGGGCTGCATTGGGTGATTATTTGAAGGTTATTCTTTCTGATGCAAATGTTCCTGGTGAGGGAGAACACAAAATCATGTCTTATATAAGATTGCAACGCAACATTCCCGGTTTCAATCCAAACACACGCCACTGTCTGTATGGTCTGGTTAGTGTGTTTCTGATTCTAGGCAAATTGTCATTTTCCTGGTCTTATTATTTTGTTATTAATTTGACACCTAACTGCTAATGAAAATATTTTGTTTGTGATTAGGATGCGGATTTGATTATGCTGTCTTTAGCTACGCACGAGGTTCACTTTTCAATATTAAGAGAGGTTTGGAGCTCAAGTTTCCTAAAGTTTTCATTGTTGTTTCCATCTGATTGTTGTTCAATCCATAAATTTTATATTCCTGGATTGTACAGATGGTCATATTTCCAGGGCAACAGGATAAATGTTTTCTCTGTGGTCAAGCTGGTCATCTTGCAGCTGAATGTCGTGGTAAGCAAGGAGATGATGCTTTAGATTGGAATGTGGTAGATGATACCCCAATTCACAAGAAGAAATATCAGGTCGAAGAACAGACATCAACTATTTCCATTCTTTTCCATCTCTTGTCTCACTACTTCTAAATCATATCCTTATTTTAACAGTTTCTCAACATCTGGGTTTTGCGAGAATATCTGCAATATGATCTGGACATTCCAAACCCACCATTTGCAATTGACTTCGAAAAGATAGTGGATGACTTTGTGTTTATGTGTTTTTTTGTTGGCAATGATTTTCTTCCGCATATGCCAACATTGGAAATTCGGGAGGTATGTAAGTAATGAGCAATGGTTACAAAAATGAGTTTGGAGCTGAACAACATGATGAATTCCATTCAGTTTATTTTTCAAAGATCAATTCTTAGCAAACAATTATTGTGGGATGTAGTGGTTTTTTTTTGTTTTATAGCTTGTTTGTGTTGCTCTGCATCTAGTTCTTTTGGAGACTTTTAAGCTATAACAGTAAATGGCACTCACTGTCTCTTATTCTCCAACCTCTCTCTTCTACCTTTTGTGATGAAATCTAATCTTGTTTTGTCAACAGAAAAGAAAGATATTGCTATTTTATTCATGTGGGCTATAATTTTGTTTTGCAGTCTTGTTGCCTCTTGGTTTTCTCTTCGCTGCTTTTTTCTTCCTAATGCTGTCTACACAATGTATTTGACTCTTTAAATTTTATTAATTTCATCATTACCTCCTTTCCTGATTCAGGGTGCTATAAACTTACTGATGCATATTTATAGAAGGGAGTTCTCTGCAATGGGTGGTTATCTTACTCTTGCGGGTGAGGTAAATTTTCTTTTTTATGCTCTCTACATGACTTCTATCTTTGATTATACTTTGGAATTGGGATTGGTTCATGTTTCTTATATCAAAGTCTGTTAAAGAATTGGAATACTGCCTTAGTCTAATTTTATACTGTACATCTGTCTTTGTTCAGTTATCACAATTATGATCAGTTGGAAACTGTATGCAACCCTGTAAAGTTTAGGCTAACATCTGAGTTTTCTAATTTCAGACTTAATTTTGAACTCTTTAAACCCTTCCATTTCATCCTATAGCTATCTGAATTGATGTGGACTAGCTGTCACATGAGGACATCCATGGTAACATGAGATTTTGGGCTTTATGTTTGCAGGATGGTATTGTTCTAAATATTAGGTAGTTCATATATTATTGATGCATTTAATTTATCTTCTGTTAGAATTAGATCATAGTTGCCCAATTCCAACCTTTTTGTTTGTATCTCTTTTATTTTACTTCTTGGAAATCAAATTTAGGTTGTGCTCAACTTATAAACTTGAATTTCTAGAATGACCTCCTTGCTAAACATGTGCTGTAATATTCAGTGGGTTCTAGTGAGGGTATAGACATGTTATGGCCTGTCTTGATCCCTATTTATTCCAGACTACTTTTTTTTTCTCTTTTTCTTTCAAAGAAGTTTGTTTTTGGTTCTGAAAGTCTTACTTGGCTTGTAGACTCATTTTATTTGTTATCGCTCTTTGTTGCCAATATCATGAAAGCAATCTTGACTGAGCTTGGGTCCTGAAAAAAATGATTGGGACAGGCTTAGATGTAGCTTCCCGAGCCTCATAACATCTGCTGTTTCTAGGTTCACTGGCTCAGCTATATTCACATGGTTATGCAGTTCCTTCTCTCTGCTGGACTTGCCAAAAACTAGTTCTTCCATCTCTTTCCCCTTTTAAATTATCATGGCTTGCTTTTCTTATGCTTATGTTGCATTGTAGGTTACTTCCAGGGAATGATTCTACCATTATTTGGTACCATGAGTTCTAATAAACATTCTGATTACAATTAGCTTGTGTATCCAGGTTTTCCTTGATAAAGTAGAACACTTTATTCAGTCTGTTGCTGTTTACGAGGAGCAAATCTTTCAGAAGAGGGCTCGTATACAACAGGTTCTTTCTTTCTCTATCCATGGTCTTTCTCTCTTCAGTTATCATCGAATGGTCTAATGTGAACGTGTCTGTTTTCTTATTATTCATTGTTGGTATTGGCATGCTCACTCTTCTTGGACCTTGTTGGCTAGAAACATTTTATGTTTAGATGTTAATTTATGTAAAATCTTGGTGATGATTTAACTTATCTGTAACTGTAAATCTGATCCATACAGTACATGGGATATGCGGCCTTAAATAACCTCATATGCTGCTCCTGATTTATCTTTATTAGCCAGTAGTACTGGATTACGTGAACCATAAGGTACAAAGTCTAAGACGCACTTTGAAAATTGGTCTAGTAATAAGATTTTGATCTGTGTGCTGGAGCTGGTGAATTTGAGGGAACCACACACCTTTTTTTTTTTTTTTGAAATTCTTGGTTCTCTAAGATTCATATCAAATTTTTGTACATTCATTCTAAAGCAGACTTTATTTACTCTTCTTTCTATTTTTCTTCTGTGGCAAATTTTGAGCTTTGGAATCATATACAAACAGTCTTCTCAGTTTTTTTTCCTGTTTGCACTTATGTGGATTATCCATTTTCAGGCTTTCGAGAATAATGAAGAAATGAAACACAAAGCAAGAAGAGATCTCTCTGAAGAGATACAAGCACCACCTGTAGATAAGGTTTGTGGTTAAAGTGTTTTCATTTGATGATGTGGATTTAAATAAATGTGTTATGATTTGAGTTTGCCTGCAGAGAATTTGTTTAGGACCTATATTAAACAAAAATGAGCCTATTATCAATTCATTAACATTTAGTTTTTGACAGTAACCTCAATCCTCTCTCATTTTTCGGGCTTCCTTCGCCATGAATAGTCAAAAGCTCCTTAGAGGAGCATATGCTTCCAATGTTGTGTTTGGTGTCCTGGGGATTTTCTATATTAGATTTGTATGTTTCCAAAAATGATGATTGCTTTTGAACTGGTTAATTTGTATCTTATGGATGTCTTATTTTACTTGTTATCAATGTGGCTTTTATTTTGTGGTTCAAAAATGAAAGATTATTTTAGTTCAGCAGTGAGTGTCTTAATATTGAATATTCACTTGAGCATGCTCCTTTTCTGTTTGATATTTGCATGCCAACTGAGGACAAGGTCAGTCCATTTGAAAGCCAGTGTTTTGTCTTCCTGGCTGTCCATTTTCCTGGCATAAAATTCGGTTAATTTTTCTTGTTCTCAGGTTAAATTAGGGGAGCCTGGATACAAAGAGAGATATTATGCTGAGAAATTTGATTTATCAAATGAAGAGGAGATTGACAAAGTTAAAAAAGATGTGGTAAGTTAGTTTCTTTCTCCTCATCATGCAATTAGCTCCGCAACTTAGTCATAGAGTTTATTATCTGGGTTTTCTCTTGATTGCAAGAGTTTGTTTGGACACGGTAGTTCATGACAACCGGCTGTCTCCCCCCTCCAGTCCTTCCTCACCTAAAAAACCCCCTGGCTCGAATATAAAAGCTGCAAGTTTGCTTGTACGTTTCTAATTATATTTTGTGTACTGCAAGTTATATGCTCTGTGCTTCATTATAAGATCCCTTGGCATGATGAAATACATGCAGATGAGTCTTTCGTATCCCTTTTTCTAACTGATACACCTTGGGCTGGGCTGGTGTTCATTATAGTTGTTAGTTTAGCTAGGTGATCTTCGAGTGACCCTGGCCTTACTGTTGTGCTATTAATTGGCTGTTGGTTTTCCATTTCCAGTTCCTAAGAGTTCAGTTATTCTTTTATCTGGATGATCTTTAAGTACTGTTGTGCTAGCTGCTTCTAGTTTCCAGTCCCCAAGAATTTTTTTTCTATGAATGATTAAAAATCCTTTTGATGTGATTGTTTTTGGTTTAATATCATCCCAAACCCATATTTTCTCCACCTTTTCATTTTAAGATTTTTCATCGTATATTGACTTTGGATTTAAAGTGTAATATAATAAGGTGAACTTGCACAGATTTACATCAAGAAAATTAAGGTTGCTTTTTGAAAATCAAGGAATTTTATATGTTTTTCCTTGAATGGAATGCTATTATGCACTGTCTTCACCAAAAAAAGAAAATAAAAGAAAAGAGTACATAAACAGAGAAAAAGTAAGTGATTATCATCATAACAAATAGAAACATGGAGTGACAGAAAAGTTGGAATGTGGGGGAGCATGCAAAATATGATTTCTGGAGTATAAATTTTTTGTTAAGTTGCTAATTTTTTTCCTTTTTGTCTGTTCCCTCTCCCCATCACTTGTTTTCTATATGATCAATCATGTATCTGAAAAACATGAAATTAACATTTGATTGTGCAGGTTTTGAAGTACGTGGAAGGTTTGTGTTGGGTCTGTCGCTATTACTACCAGGGTGTTTGCTCTTGGCAATGGTCAGTTCAATAATGGCTGAAACTAGAAAGTCATTATGCTTCTTTTCACTGGCTTTTTTTTTATTTGGTTGACAAAGTTTTTTATTGGAATTTCGAGTACAAGCATGTGCACAAAACATACAAACCTATTTATGAATGCGTAGTTTCTTGAAGTTTTATAAATGAGACTTTGACGTGCTGGTAAAATAATAATGGAAAGAGGACAGCAGGCTCATTTAAAGTTGAGAAATGTAGTTCTATCTGTTCTGTATGTGGTTTTGACCCAGAGCTTTTAGGCATGACCTGCCAGATAATCCAATTTCTCTGGCATGTGACACCTAAATTTAGCTTTGCCTTCTCTCCTCATCAAATGAAAAAAAAGGCTTCCTATTACTCTGTAAGCTTATATGATACTGTTCTTTACTGCAATTAATTAAACTTTGAATTCTGTTGTATGTTCAGGTTTTATCCATACCATTATGCTCCATTTGCTTCAGATATTAAGGATCTGGATGAGATAGAAATAACCTTTTTTCTTGGAGAGCCATTCAAACCCTTTGATCAACTTATGGGGACCCTACCAGCTGCGAGGTGTTTTTTTTTTCTTTTCAAACTCCTTTTTTTTCTATTTTACTTTTGAGATTCTGTCTGATTATTCTTTCTGTGCTGATTTTTTTCCTGTTGTGTGTATTACAGTTCTAATGCTTTGCCAGAAGAATACAGGAAATTGATGACCGACCCATCTTCCCCAATTCATCAATTCTTCCCCTCAGGTAAAAGAATTGATGGAAAGAAATTTATCGATTTACTCAAAGAATGTTTATCTTCTGCACAAGATTGATTGGGTTTCTTTATTGTGGGCAGATTTTGAAATTGACATGAATGGCAAGCGCTTTGCTTGGCAGGTAAATTCTTCTGAATCAGTTATCAATCAGATGTTTTAATTATACTTTTTTTTCTGCTATCAACTGATTACAGTTACCTTATATTTATTGGAAGCCAGGGTATTGCCAAATTGCCATTCATCGATGAGAGGAAATTGCTTGCCCAAACAAAGAAGCTTGAAAGAACTTTAATGGTATTTAGTGTTTTAAAGTAGTATGCAATAACTTCATCTTTAGTAAACTACATTCTCTTTTCTCATGTATGCATCAGTCATTTTATTGGAGGCTTTTGCTCAGCACATGTTCTTGTAAATACAAACTACATTTTCCTTGCTTCTCTGTATATTCAGCTATCTATTGGAGGCTTTTACTCGCTGATATTTTCAGAAACTTGAAGTAAAATAATTGCAGTTAAGATTTTGCAAAACCAATTTAATGGAGAAATGCCACTGTCTTAGAAACCAAGTTTTTTGCAAAGAGAAGGATTTTAAAGACCAATTCCGAGTAATGATTTAAGATTTTAGGAGACACTATCAATTCAAATATGGATGTCATGGAAATATATTTATTTGTTACAGATGCTTTTGCAACAAAAGTTTCACAAAAGTCTATTTTTCATGTTACTGTAAGGAAGGAGGAGGTTGTAAACCCAAAATCATATGCCTTCTGTCAACCTAGGAGTTTTTTACTTATTTTCTTTTCTAGTTTTGTAAATTTTTTAATAGAAAAATATCCAATTTCATGATTTAATAATTTTGTTATAAAATTTGTACATGAATAATCCATTTTGACTTTTTGAGTCATTTCCAGACCAAATTGATCAGTTTTTTGGTTTCTGATATAGCCTCCTGTACTCAAATTTCTCCTTAAATTTAATCTGTAAGCACCAATGGTAGTTTAAAGCTGGCAGTCAGTCCTGTTCACACCCCTATAATAAGTTTGAGTCTTTAGTAGTTATGCGTTGCTGTTTCTGGCATATCAGTCTTCTGTATAGTCTGGATGTCAAGTATGCTAATCTTTAATTTGCTATTTGCAGGAGGAAGAGCAGGTCAGGAATAGTGTGATGCTTGATTTGCTATATGTCCATCCTGTTCATCCATTGTTTCAACAAGTCATTTCTTACTATCATCATAACTATCGGTTACCTGTTAGTGAAAGAATTGCTTTGAAAATTGACACGAGAGCTAGGTTAGTTGGCCTTGGTGTGGATTGATCTTTTAGTTTGAAAGGTTTCAAATCATTTTTTATGTGTGCTGGCTTTATCATCTCATTTGTTGCTTATTTTTTCCAGTGGTGGAATGAATGGTTATCTTTGGTTATCTGAAAGAAATGTGTGGAGAAGTGTGGTCCCTTCTCCTATCAATGGATTGCCAGCCTTAGAGTATAACCAAGTTTTGTAAGTTAACCTTTTTCCACTGCTGTTTTTATAAGCTAATGGATCCTTGGTGTAATGCTGTGCATTTTTTATTTGCAGAAATATCACATACCTAACTCCTTCAAGTCATAGACACATCCCAGAACCTCCAGAGGGTGTAGTCATGCCTGAAAAGGTTTGTAAGCTCCGGATGCTTGTAGATTTGGTTTATTTCTTTGTGAGTAGATAAGTGAAGGACATGAAGTTCCTGTCGACTGATGACAGGGGTAGTGATTCTATTCATGTACAGAATAATATATCGTAGTGTTACTGTGTTTCAAATTACAGAGTTTACTGGAGCAGTAAACTGGAATTCTTCTATGAAAATTAGTTGGACATAGTGCTGTGTTTAAACAACCTTTTGGATTAGTATTAGCCATGTGTTTTGTAGGTATAATTGGGCAGTAAACTGGAGGCATTCCTTGTGTTCAAGGAAATTGAAATGAAAGTTTCTGAATTGAGTTTTGTCACAGTAGAGTTGCTTGTTTTTGTTTTTTAAAGCTGCTCCCCACTGTATTGGTGTCAGTGCTGATGCAATAGTAATATAATGGTCATGTTCAGTTTGCAGATGCAAGGATGCTCATATGTTGTTTCCTTGAAGACATTTTCTTTTGATAATGTGTTGTGTCATCACAGTGCTTGATATTAGTTGGCAATTTGACTTTAAAGATGCCCATGGCTAATTTGAGGTGTGTTCTTGCTATTTGCAGATCTTAAAACCTACAGATATTAAACTGTTTCCCACATTATGGCATGAAGATAATGGCCGCAGACAGCAAGGCAGGGAAAGGTATGAATATGCATTTAAACATCTTTGCAATGGTTCATCTGCATGGTTGCTTTAACTGTCCGGTTGGTCAGGTTGAATATGCCTGACATTCTGTCATGATCACTATTCTTAACAGACAATGCATATCCATTTATCTGTGGAGACAGTATGGGGTTTCTTTATTATCTTTTCTTTTTTCACCAAATACATATATTGTTAGGAATTTTATTCAAAGGCTTACAAGTTTTCCTTATCTCTCCCAAATGAACTAATTTGCATGTGCTGTCCCTGTCCTACAGGCCACAAGTACCCCGAGCAGTAGCTGGCCCTGTATTGGGGGAAGCAGCTCATCGTCTTGTCAAGAACACCCTTAATATCAAACCAAACGGCTCATCTTCTCGAGGCAATTACACATTCAACAGGCCAAGACCTGCTGGGCCAGCTGGTTATGGAAGGGGCTATGGGGACGATCCAAACTATCATTATGCACATTACAATAACCAGCAAGGCCTAATGAGTAATCATATGTATCCTGTCTCATCAAATGGTGTGCAAGGCAATCGACACAACTCTAGGCCTCAAGACAGAGTGCAGTACCATCAACAGTACCATGATTTGAGTACTGGGGTGTCTGCTCTGACTGTGGAAGAAAATTTCAGAAGCAGGGCACCTGCAGTGATCTCGCCACGAATTCCGAATCCAGGATACACAACGAATTTATACAATCAGTTTGAGCATAACACAGGTCCACTTCCATCACCACCCACCAATTGGATCAACAAAACAGCAGCAGGAGACGCTGGAATGTACTTCAGACAAGACACAACATCAAGGGGTCCAAATGAGAAGCAGTTGAAGCAGGTTTACCAGGTTAAGACACAAGTAGCTCAGGAGACGTCAGATATTCTAGCTCAAGAAATATAAGATTTAAAACAGCAGTAACACTGTAGATTTGGTTAATCTTGTACATTTTCTGACCACCCACATAGCTGTGGCAATGGATCTTCATTTTCTGACGAGTTTACTCAGTTAAGGTAAAACAGCCACAGAATGCTATTCCTGGACGGTATGCATCCACCAGAGTCTGAGGCCATTAAGACTTTTATTTGGATACTGAAACATGCTGAATTTAGTGAACGGTGGTCATTTGAGATCCAGTTTTGATTTGGGGCGAGTTAGCATACTGCATCTTACCTCTTTCATGTTGCAGTTTCTTTCATCCGGATTTTCCTATTTGTTTACTGGGCTGTCATATAACTGTATCATACAAATGTGTTGTTGTAATCGGGCTGGATCACTGGAAATTACAACATCGGGTCTTCTTCCGTAGTGTTTTATATCGGGAAGATCAGAAACGTTGTCAGGATGTTACTTATTTTGGATGGTGTAATGATTCTGGATTTAATTCTATGCAGTATCCTCTTTAGTGACTTGAACTATTTGCTTTTTTCAGAGTTTCTGTGCAAGTCTGACAGCATCTGTAGGATTGTTATTTACGAAACCATAAACGATTGCATAACAGGTAGAAGCTGTTTTCTACTTGGAACTCGATCTGCTCCTGACAACTTGATCGTCCAGTGCTTTTAATTTGTGAGGTGATTATGACTGAAATTGACCTGGAGTTGCATACGGCTTGGAAATAACTTGCTAGAGCCCCCCTTCGGTATCATGCTTGCTCTCCCGGTGATCAAGGAGGCAGAGATGGTTCTCTGTAGATGCCCCTTCTATCCAGGGTTGGAGTTGGGGTTGGAACGCCATTCTTGATGAAGTTTCTGTGTTAACATGTTCAATTAGAGGTTCATCTCCCCTTCTCATTCAAGCCTTTCATCGCATTATATTCTCGATGAATCTAAGCTTTTTTGTTCTCACATTTTTTGCAGTCAATTGTGCTTCAGCAATTCTTTGCAACATAGACAAGGTGCATGCTTGATAGAGTACAAAACAATGAATAATGAGCTAACTGAGCAATAGAGCCTGGAGATGAAAAGAGACAAAAGTCGAAACATCTTCATTTGATAGAAGAAATTCGATTCCGAACTCCATGTTCTGGTATTTGTGTAACTCAAAATGCAATTATTACTAACTTCAAATACATATAGTACAGCATCATATAACAATACCAAAAAAAGAAAACCCTCACCGTTTACTATTGCAGAAAATACCCTGACAAGAACAAAACAAAGAAGAAGAACAAGGTCCCAAATATTAGAACAGCCTTTTGACCAGAAGTAAGTGCATTGCCTCCTAATCCATACTGCTGGTTCTGCGCAAACCCAGCAATCTCAACACTTTTACTCACAAAGAAACTCTGTGCAGCGCCACAAGTAGGACACCTCCATTCACCAGGCAGCTTGTCAAACTGAAACCCTGGTGGTATTGGATATGATGGGTCACCAACTGACTCGTCATATTTGTAACCACAAGACCTACACTCATAAATCCCAGTGTTTAAAACTGCAAACTTCTCTTCTAACCGCCTCTTGTCAAACTTTGGTTCTTCTCCTTCTCCTTCTCCTTCTTCAACAGGAGACTCAGCTGGTGGATTGGTCAGGCTTGAATCTGATAAAGATGGTGTCTTGTCTTCTTTGGAGACATCAATGGAGTGAAGAGAGAAAAAATGAGTCTTTTGGGGTTTATGAATGGAAAGGAATGATATTTTGGAGAGATGGGTTCTGGACTTCGGAGAGGGAAGTTGAGGTCCTTGAGGAAGGTTGAAAGAGAAAGTGGCTCTTGTAGCTGCACAAGCCATTAGTGAACTTTTTTGTGTTTTATGGCTTGGCTTCTATGTCCTGTCAGAGTGTTGAGTTTTAAAGGGTATGGACAAAAAAGCAACGTGTGTAGAGAGTTTCTGGGTGGAGGAGGAGAAAAGGAGTGGATCCATGGAAGGAATAGCATATGCTGTGTGTTTGGGGTGGTGGATAAGGTTGGGGAAGTGACAATGGCTGCAAATCAATTCTTGCAATGGGCTGGGGCATGGCATGGGTTCAGATTTGGGTTTAGGTTTCTTCTGTAGCCCAGTATAATATATGACTGTTGACAAGTCTTCCATTGTACTGTTGACTGGTTGCAGGACGTGAGCACTATGGTAATTGTCTTTTTTTTAAAAAAACAAATATTTATAAATATATTAAAATATATTTTTTTACATTAACAATAGCAAGGTTTAAGTGACTTGAAACATAAGAAAATACATTATTTTACATATAAGCATGTATATTTATTTTATATTGTGATTGTTTTTTAAAATGTTTTTATTTAAAAAATATATTTAATAATAATTTTTTATTTTTAAAAAATTATTTTTAATATAAATACATCAGAATAATATAAAAAAATTAATTTTAAACAAAAATAATTTACAACTTTTTAAAATGCATAACCAGCAAGAATTCCAAGCACGTCTGAATTAAAAAAAAAAATTGAAGCATGGTGAATCTATTACACAACTACTTTGAAATGATCCTCTTGTCTTTAGGTTAAAGTGATATTTGATATTGTGATAGTAATACCGGTTATTTTTTAAAGTATTTTTTATTTAAAAATATATTAAAATAATATTTTTTTTATTTTTTAAAAATTATTTTTAATGTTAACCCATCAAAATAATTTAAAAATATAAAAATAATAATTTTAAATAAAAAATAAAATTTTAACAAATAATATTTTGATGACGAGAGTGAGTGGAGGAGAAGTGATGCACTTGTGCTCCTTCATGTTTTAGACCATACTGGTAGTTAACTATCAAATTAGGCCTTCTATGAAGAAAAACAACTCTAATCAACCTTATAGACTCGTTTGTTGATTGCTTTTATAATTCATTAGTATTGATAGTTGTCGCTTTAAGGTAACTAAAAGATTTTTTTTATGAAAAAAAACAATTATTTATTATTCATGATATTTATACTTCGTGGCTTGTTAGTTAGCACAATTTTAATATGAAAAAAGTTGTTTGTATATATATATAAGATTTTGGATACTATAGAAGGAAATCAAGGTTAATTTGGATACAGGACAGAGGCAATTTATCCCCTGTCCCATTTATCAAATAATAATAACAATTTATGCCCAAGAAAGCAAAAATAAAAGCTGACTAGGAATCACAATGCTGAAATGGCACAATCTGAGTAGTTAGAAACCTTCATTTCTCCCGCAAAACAATGACGTGGCGAAGGTCTTACAATCTCTTACATGCGACAAGGTGCGGTAACGCCCCCTCTAACTTTCCAAACTTGAACAGCAAAATCAATTTCTTAGACTCCCTCTCTCTCTAAGAAAACCTGTCTTTTGCCGTCTCTCTCTCACAGATTTCTTGGATCTTCCTCTCTTAATCCCAAAACCCCTAAATTAATCACACACTCCGTCTCCAAAGCCCTAATCACAATTCTCTTAGATCCATCAACCCTTTGGATCCTTTTCACTGAATTGCTGGATCCAATTCTCTCTGATCACTGGTACTTAACTGTCTCTCTGTTGTTTTTTCAATAAAGATTTATTTATTTTTCAGATTATTACATTCATTTATGTTGCAATTCAGTATAAGTTTTGTTTTTTGCGGGTTTACGTAGTATAGTGA
>Ga0325410_1005130_pt1 | contig 14527 bp, 11 predicted proteins | sample PopdelMetagenome_16_FD_206182 | JGI IMG/M metagenome (GOLD analysis project Ga0325410, IMG submission 206182) | Populus deltoides microbial communities from Bellville, Georgia, United States - Xylem-PdIQD-R3 | ecosystem: Host-associated > Plants > Phyllosphere > Stem > Wood/Secondary xylem... | reverse complement strand
ACGGGAGATTTTTCTCCTCGCGCCGGGGTGGGGGGGCGGGGGTGCAAGAGCAGGTCTTGTTCTCAATCCAAGGCGAGAGCAAGAGCAGGTCTTGTTGATGCTTGGAGGGGGGGGGGGGGAGAGCACGAGCAGGTCTTGTTGATGCTTGGGGGGGGAGGGGGGGAGCACGAGAGCAAGAGCAGGTCTTGTTCACGCCCAGGAGCGAGAGCGAGAGCAAGAGCAGGTCTTGTTGATGCTTGGGGAGAGGGGGGGAGGCACGGGAGATTTTCCTCCTCGCGCTGGGGGGGGGGGGGGGGGTGCGGTTCTTGTTGATGTGGGGGGGGGGGGTGGTTTTATACTCGAGTCTGGGGCAAAATTTGTAAATTTGAAAGTAACGTCACGTGGGCCCAAATACCCTACCACGGTTTAACACAGCCCAAGCCCCTCGACTACCGACTTAGGTTGTTAATGTGAAGCCACGTGTCTAGTAATTTGTAAATATGTTAAATGGTTACTTTGGTTTTGCCATTCTTCCCGCTAAATTTGTTAATTCTTCCCACTCTTAGAGCCACGTGACTTAAATTCATAGCCAGAATTCTAACGTTTTTTTTAAAAAAAAATTACCATACCAATTAAAAACTTCCGGTATTTAAAAGAATATTAATAAAATAATATATATATATATATATTATTTTATTAATATTCTTTTAAATATCAAGCTTGATATTTACCTTTAAAATAATATATTTTTACTTAAAATATTTTTTAAAATATTTTTCACTTAAAAATATTTTAAAATAATATGAAAATATTAGAAAAATAAATTAAAAAAATAAAAACAAATAAGTTGTTGTTATTATTATTCTCAGTCGCCCAACAACTCAATTCTTTATTACTTTGAGCTAAAGTCAATCATTTTTATTCACTTTCCTTTTGCTATATAAGAACAGAGAAGGTCAATCGACGTAAGCCATGATAGCCATCCTCGACAATAGAAGATGAGCCACGCCTTTCCTTCTATCCTACGGCGGGTCAATCTTGTGTGTGGTGCCCATGTGAAGCCATAGAGATAGATATATCTATCTTGAGAGCTTCATTTTCTAGGTGGGCCTCATTTTCACTAACTCAGGACTTCAAAGAGAATATGCAACGTTCACTAATTTTCACGAACTCTGATTACTTTATCAAACCACACTAACCCTACCACAGGAAAACCATGGAGAATGAAAGGATGCATGCAGATTTTCTTTCATCTCTTTACTTTTCAAGAGGTAGAATGAAAGGATGTATACAAAATAATGGGCCCCGCATCTCTAAAACCATGGAGAATGAAAGGATGCATGCAGATTTTCTTTCATCGCTTTACTTTTCAAGAGGTAGAATGAAAGGATGTATACAAAATAATGGGCCCCGCATTAATTAATATGACAATGTCCCATGGAATTGACAGACTTTCAACACAGCAATGCACTGATGGGAAAAACACCAAGCTGGAGGTTGGTCTCTAAGCATTGCCATAGAATTAACAGACTTTCAACACAACAACGCATTTCTTAACATTAATTTCAAGAATTCAAAGAAACGAACCAATTATAATTACAAAAACTCTCTTGAAAATATTATAATTACCAAAAATTTTAAACCGGAATTTTAATAAAATAAAATAAAATAAAATAAAATTCTGGTGAAACAAAATAGACCCAAATTAATTAAACCGGAATTTTATTTGATTAACAACTAATTAAACCTCAACTGTCTTGCGCGAGAGGCTATAAAAGAGTAAAGAGTCGGCCCCCACTAGCACTCAAGAATCCAGTATCGCTTTTTAACAGCATTTTCTCAAAGATTTTCTTTCATCTCTTTGCTTTTCGAGAGATAGAAACAATTTGGTAACGCGGTGGAACCGCGTTGTCAAAAAATTCAAAAATTTAATATATTTTATATATTTTGAATCGTTTTTATTTATTGTTGTTAAAAATAATTTTTAAAAAATAAAAAATATTATTTATATATATTTTAATATAAAAAATTATTTAAAAAATAACTACTTGACGGTGTGAAAGCGAAAGATGCTAGAAAAGACTAAAGAGTCGGGCTCCACCAGCACCCAAGAATCCAGTATCGCTTTTTAACAGCGTTTTCTCTTCAGAATGTTGACACGTTCCTTCCCAGCCAGCACTGGGACCCAAGCCCCTCGAGTATAAATAAAGCCACCATTCTTGCAAGCAGTATTCATATTCAAACCCCCACAAAGCAAACAACAAAGCCTGGTGAAACAAAATAGACCCAAGATCAAATTAATGAAGAGCTGAGGAAAGAACTGCACTGACGGTGTACCATACGTATTCTGGCATATAAAGCTGAATATTCAGGTGATTCTCGATCTGTTTCTTTTTTACAACGATAATTTAAGGTTTTTTGCATTATTTCCGGTGTGCAAATTCTCTCTGAGCTTTTGAGTTAATTTGTTTCTTTCTGTGAAAAAACTAAAAAAGAAGAAGAGAGAGGATTTACCATTGTTTCTCTACGTTTCTCCATTTTCTTAGTTCTTTTCTCTGTGTACATCATTATTACATTCTCCATTCTACCACTTGTTGACTTTGAAGCTTTACTGCTGCTACTATTTATTCTTTAAAGTATTTTTTTATTTAAAAATAAATTAAAATATATTTTTTAACTAATTTATTTTTGATATTAAAAACTTTTATAAAGGTATCATAAGCATATTATTCCGACAGTTTTTTTCGTTTCTTATAAATTATTTCCTAGTCTTCTCAAGCTTTATAGCGTACAGGAAAACCATGGAGAATGGTGCTCGAGTTATCAAGGGTTTCATTCTTTCAATTCCAGAATCTGTGTCCCGACTCTGGTATAGAGCAGGACAACTAGAATCACAGCAGCTACCACCTCCCACCATGAACCAAGAAGAAGAGATGGTCAATATGTTCCATGCTAAGCAGGAAATGGAATGGCAAAATACGCTTATAAGCAACTGCTTCACATCAGCACTTTCAATAGCCCTTCATTTTCACAAAATTACTGATTCCAAACTCGATTCCTTGCATTTAGTCTGTATCCTCGTTGCAATTATCTTTTCTTGCCTCTTTGTGTCACATTTTATCAACCCTGCCAAGTTTCCGAGGACATCCAAAGTGTTGGGTAAAGTCGCAGTTTTCCTGGCAGCCACCGTGTTTTTCATCATCATTTCAATCCCATTCCCCCCTGGTCTCAAGGGGGCTACTTGGATAATCTATGCCATTTCGTTGCTTGTTATTGCAATCTGCAATTTCTGCTACTAGACACCAGCGTCACATGACATTATTTTTTCCTGTTAATGTTTGTATTTGCATGTTGAAATTCAGTGTAATCACGTTATTATGTATAATCATTGATCAATACAACATAATATGGGCCATTCAAACATTTTATGTAGTATCTATGAGCTAAGAATGTAGACAGGACGTTATCATTAAGCCAGGGCTATGGTCTCATGGGGCATAATTCCCGCCGAGTTAAATAATAATTATTGCATTGAACAACAATCTCACTAGCACAAACAAGTATAGAACAGGTAAGCTTAAAATCGTTCAGCTAAGCAAACAAGAACTTTTAGAAAAAATTCTGACCTCCCATTCAGTGAAGAATCGAAGACCTATTGGATTAACTTCAAATCCTCTGGACTGGTAGGTTTGCTCACTCTAAACGGACCAACCAGATATTTAGACATTTGCTTCACAAGTGAGTCAGATGAGACCAGTGAAGAACCAGAAATCCCTTCCTTGCTCCTGCAAATATGGATGACAAGAACAAATTGAGAAAAATGATCATCCCATAAAATGCCAACATTTTATCGAAATTGGTTTCATGTTCAGTGCCCTCCATTGAATTTCAGGTGACGAAAACTATAGTTACAACAGAACAATCACGTTCACATGTTGTCAACGCGTAAGACATATGCTAATACCTTAAAAAAACAATCTGGTTAAACAAATTGATACTATAATTGATCAACGTTGCACCATCATGACCCTGTTAATATTCATTACAAGGGAAGTGTGCGACTTTGCAGCCAAATTTCATTAACAAATAATGGTAGGAAAAAAAACAGGAAAACGATGTTCAGAAATTTAGGGGGAAGAATCATTTTGTAATCACCTGTCTGTAGACAGTGAAGAACTCAATTATTTTCAGGGCTTTCCAACCAGTCCTGTCCGCATATTAAAGCCTCTATATGATCTCTGGCCTGAAACCATTGAAAGCAACTGCACCACTGAAAAAAGACTTTGATACAGTAGCTGATATTGGAATCGCTAGGAAATCACGAGCCATTTTACCAAGTGTAGGAAATCTTGGAGAACTGACTCGCCACCAAGCTAATACATCTGAAACCTTATCCAGGTTTTCCAAAGGCTCTCCTAAATACCGATTAAGATCAAGTTTTTGTGAATCAACCACATCACCATCATCTTTCTGCTTACGCCACTCACGGAATCCCCAGAACTTATCATCAGAATCTGGATCATATGATGTCAGACAACTGATGTCCTTAGAAGGTGATGCTAGATAACTTCATTCTCTTCGCCATTGAACAAACATATTTGTTTTTGCATCTCTCCGTCTATTTTTTGAACAACTTTTTAAGTGTTTGGGTAGATTTGAAGTTCCCTTCTTGCTATCCCCTGTATACTTGTTTTTGCATCCTTTACATATGGCCCATACTGCACCGTTTTAAGTGCTTGTGCAGATTTGAAGTTCCCCTCTTGCTTTCCCCTGGATGCTTCTTTTGACATCCTTTACATATGCTCCATACTACACCATTCTTTTCTTTAACCTTGTCGAACCATTTCCACACTTCAGATACCTTTCGTCTTTTATTATTAGCACATACAGTGAACATATTACCATCAGCATTTGGAGCAGGTGTCATTTTAGCATTCTTTTTACTAGCTTTAGAACCTTGTTCCCCGACTAATTGTGCTTCTGAAAACATTCTCAAGCTCTTACAAGTTTCCCGTAGTTTAAGCTTCAGGTTTGTAACCAAATCTTGCTGCTCTAAAATATCTGTCATGAGGACAGGGAGAAAGAACTCTAATATATAGCTACAACCAGTACCAGTGCTCCTTAGCACGATTGCAACCGCAGCATTCAAATTATACTTTCGAGTGTGATGAGCACGAGGATACTCGCTGACATGCTTTTCCTTCACATCAGGCTCAAAGGAAGGAAGATATGTTCGATGGGCTTGTCCAGCAGCACCGTGCCCTGTGTTCAGAAATAGTTGCTCACAAGAATGCACAAAGCCTTGCATCTCCTCATCTGCATGACAAGCTGTACGCTCTATAGAAAGTTCACATGTCCATAAAAAAAATTGAATTACCTAATCTGACACGCAATCTTGAAATATCATCAACAGCTCCCCAGGTATAATCCCAAGGAATCCATGTCAGAGCAAGTGGCAATCTGTGTGTTTGGCATACAATCTGGTAACATTAGCGATTTCTGTTAACTCAGCTCTTTGATCCCTTGAAAAACACTGGGAAAAAAATTCTATTAGACAAAGCAGAAGACAACCTAATTTAGCATAGAAAAATCTATAAGGTACTCCTGATAAATACCTCAGGACGAAGTCGAGGTTGTAAATTGATCCGTAAATCCGCAGCCTGCAAACAGTTGGGCTTATACAGAGTTTATAACACCATTAAACAAGACCAATGTCTCTTTGCACATATAATTTAATGGCAGAAATATTTTGGACTCAAGCTAATGCATGCAGTTGTAATAGTGAATGCCTCATCAGCTCTAATTTAAAGCTTAAAGATTGTTTCACCTCAGAAACACTAGCAAATGCGAACGCAGAGATCACAGAAAATGAAGCTAAGGGGAAAATTCACATTTTATGAGATTTCAAAAGTAGAAAAAACAATAACTTTGACTTCAAGCTCAATATGCTAAGGAAAGCTACTTTCTTTCATCTCTTTCTTATTCTCCTAAATCCTGATAATAAATTGAGTAGTATTTTCAACGTATTCCAAAATCTGATTGAAAAAATATATGTAATGAAAACAAACCTGGAGAGCCTGGAAAACTTTTCCGTCTCTAAATCAAAATCTTGTTTCTCCTCCATGGTCACAAGCTCCAGCACAGCACGGCAATGCATGGGTGCAGCAGAATCAAAGACCGGAAAGGCAATAATACCCCTTACTCCACAAGAGATGGCATCTGATATGTGTGCGTATTCACTCGGTCTGTAATAACGTACATTTGAAGTCCATTGTGGAAATCCACAATTCCATACCCGAGCAAAAAGCTCTGGACATGAAAGCCCTTTCCGACCCTCCAGTTGAAGACATTCAAGAAGCGTAGAATTTGGGACGCACAGGTGAGGGTAAGGGAGATTTTGCAGGCCGATTCCTAAAGAATTTTTAATCTTTAAGCAACGATAACGCTTTTTCCATCTTTTCCCATAGAGTCAACATTACAGGAGGTAAATCATCATCGACGCAAGACAAATGTTTTTTGGGCAACAAGTCTTCTCACTCCTCAGATCTTCTTATCCATGGCTGGAAAGTGGAACGATGAGGAGTGGTTAAAGAGTTGAAGGAGGTTGACTTGTTGATTTTTGGCTTTGGGTTTTAAAACTAACTTATTTTCTGCCCCTTTAAATTTACTGATATTTTTCCTCTATTCTCGTAGTTTAATTATTTTTAATTTTATTTTTATATTTTTCTTGAATAAAAAAAGGATTACAAGGTTTTTTCAGAGGATGTTTGAGAGTGTGGTTGTGGTTGCTTTTTAAAGTGTTTTTTACTCAGTTAATAATATTTTTTTAAAATTATTTTTAAAATCAACATATTAAAATAATTTGAAAATATCAAAAATATATTACTTCAAAATAAAAAAAAATTTAAATTTATTTAGAAACGTTTTTAAAAAGTAATCCCAAACACTCAAGGGATAGAAGTGGCTGCGAATCTCAAGTGCATTTGGATTGTCTTGCCTAAATTTATAAGCTCAATCACCATCTTGTTATGTAATCATTGAAAAGAGGATAAATTTGAAAGAAGTTCAATCTTGACTTGACTTCTGATTTTGATAATAATTAACGAGGAAGCTTCCTTTGGCACACTTTGTTGGTCTGTTTGGTCTAGTAAATTTTTTAAATATTTTTTATTTAAAAATATATTAAAATAATATTTTTAATAAAAAAATATAATGATTAATTGAAAGAAAGTGGTTGATAGATATTAGGTTGAGTTTTATTCTCAGGTTTTACAATATAGATATTGCTAAAAATGAGTAAAGACTTACTAATTAATTGCACTGGACTCCTATAATATGATTGACTCATCTTCATTGATTAGGTCTATACCTAATATTTTAAGTTTAACCTCCCATGAGTGATTGGACTCCTATAATATGCTGCCTCTCGACTGAGTTACATTAATTTAAAAAAGATAAGATAACTACAGTTTGGAAGGATTTATCAAAATAAATAAATAAATAAATAAATAAAGTTTTTGAAGGTTAAGAATAGCGATGTGGCAATAACAATTAAATCTTTGGTACTGTGGTAACGATTGCAGTTTAAAGTATTTTTTATTTAGAAATATATTAAAATAATTTTTTTTATTTTTAAAAAATTATTTTTTAAATCAACATATTAAAATAATCTAAAAATATAAAAAAATAATTTTTTTTTTTAAAAAAAGTAAAATAAAATTTGAGAAACGGTCTCTAAGAATTTTGTCAATCAATGGGTTTTGTTAGCCCTAATTTAATTTGTAGACGAAGTTTAACAGGCAAGACATAAGATAATCAGGCCGTATCTAGGCTCCTACCTAGGCTTAGCCCATCAAATTCTCCAATCGAAAGATGCAAGCCCATAAAAAGTTTGAATGACCCTTATTATGTTATATTGATCACTGGTTATATATAACACCGTGATCCGTGATTACACTGGATTTCAACAGCTTCCAACATGCAAATGTAAGCCTTGTTACGAAGAACAAATACAAACACTGACAGAAAAAAATATATGCCATGTAAAGCTCGAGTCTAGTAGCAGAAATTGCAGATTGCAATAACAAGCAACGAAATGGCGTAGATTATCCAAGTAGCCCACTTGACACCAGGGTGGAATGGGATTGAAATGGTGATGAAAAACACAGTGGCTGTCAGGAAAACTGCAGCTTTACCCAACACTTTGGATGTCCTCGGAAACTTGGTGGGGTTGATAAAATGTCAAACAAAGAAGCAAGAAAAGAGAATTGCAACAAGGATACAGACTAAATGCAAGGAATCGAGTTTGGAATCAGTAATTTGGTGAAAATAAAGGGCTATTTGAAGTCCTGATGTGAAGCAGGTGCTTATAAGCACCTTTTGCCATTCCTTTTCCTGCTTAGCGTTGACCAGCTCTTCTTCTTCGTTCATGGTGGGAGGTGGTAGCTGCTATGATTCTAATTGTCGTGCTCTATGCCAGAGTCGGGACACAGATTCGTGAATTGAAAGAATAAAACCCTTGATAACTCGAGCACCATTCTCCCTGGTTTTCCTGTGATGTATGCTATAAAGCTTGAGAAGACTAGGAAATAATTTATAAGAAACGAAAAAAACTGTCGAGAAAGTATGCTTGTCATACCTGCTGATATTGCCGCTTATTTATACCAACAGAAAAGAAAGAGGTGGAATTTGTTGATAATCAAATTCGGAGTGAATGTTGGAGTTTGAGAAAAGTCAATTGGACTTGTAAATGTTTTAAGGTCCGATTGACTTTTCTCAAACTCCAACATTCGGTTGATGACAAACTCCATCTCCTTCTTCGACAAACTCCATCTCGAATAAAGGTCCGATTAATTTTTCTTGTCCAAATAATAATCATAAATTCTTTTATGGGCCTTATCTACGATCGAGGTTGAATTCAATTAACCCAATACAGGCCCAATAAATCATTCCTATACATGATTTAAGTTGTGATATGGAGTGATTTATTTTAGACTTGTTAAATCACCAAATAATTAGGAATGATAAAACCAATCGAATTTTAGAATTTTTAACCAGTTTTAACTCATCAAAGTATATTCGTTATTATCCTCTAAATATTAACTGGTAAATTAAAAATAAAGAGAGGTGAATAAAAAATTAAAAAACTAATTAAATTGAGAAAATTAAAAAATAATTAAAAAAACTATAAAAAAAATTGATTAAATTGATTAGAATATTTTAAAAAATATATTCGATTCGATTCAATTTCGGTTTCAGTTTTAAAAGTCTGAAATCTAAAAACTTCAACAAACCGAACCGATTTAGTTAAAAATAAATTAAACCAAATTAAAAAAATAAAAAATAAAAAAACAAACCGAATCAAAACAAAGCCTATTGGAAAGTTTAAAAAAACCCAAAAAAAATATAGTTTTTTATTTTTAATAAAAAATAACTAAATTAAACCAAAATTAAACTAAACAGAACCAAAATTGGCTGTTTGGAACCGATTTTAGTTCGGTTTTGGTTTTATTTTTTATATTTTATAAAAATTAGAGCGGGTCGAAAATAACACCCCTGTAAGGAAATATGATTTTATTGCTTTGGGTACAACAGAGACTCTGCATCCAAAAAAAAAAAATAACTAGAGGAAGAGGAAGAGGAAGAGGAAGAACAACATTGCCTGTGTTTTTGGTCTTCCTGTTGAACTGATAATCAACGTAAGTGTTTTTTCTTTTTTTTGGCTCATTGGTTTGTAATCCATTCTCACACCTTTCTTTGCGTCGTACTGTAGGCCTAGAAGAATTCAAGATTTATTATCAACATTTGAGCAAATTGAGTTTTGAGCTGTTGAAATAAAAAACCTCTGTCTTACACTGAAGACGTGCGTTTGTAGGCCTAGAAGAATTTGTTATGCTACCATTCATTTTCATTGAAGCTAGAATTTTCGACATTGCAAATCTCATGTGGCAAATCAACAAAATTTTAGATATTTGCTATGACCTGTAACTGCCTTAGCCATATTACCATCATAGCTATGAACAAAAACACCACTCTCGACTAGTCCATGGCAGCTAGCTAGTCCTTATTTGGCTTCAATTCTTCTTCCTTTTTCCAGAGAGAAATGAGCGTATATATTTAGGTACTTCGCTACGAGTGATTTAATTCCGTCACGACCATAATTTTTCCCTGCAGAAGTAAATCCCATCGCCTCAAGAAACACTGCAACTAATCTCTGTTGTAGTCATGGGGCAAAACCCTTCAAATCACTGCTTTGTGCCTTTGATAATTTTGTTCTCCGGTGTGCTACTCCATTTATTCCGTTAACTCCTTATTCACAGTTTCTGTAAGAATGTGATGGCAACCTGTGAAAGCAAGCATGTCTTTTTCATATCTGCAATTGGTGCTGCTTAGTTAGCAAGATCTAGCAAAGTTCTCGTGTCATGTTGTTTTTTTCAGGTACCTCAAGGGAAGAGCCATGAACTGTCGACCATCATTCTTGAGCAGCTTTTTGCGAGGGAGTTGTGACCAAGTTAAATGATTAACAAAACATAAGGCAGTCTTTACTTATATTTAGCTTTATCCGTGTGCTTGTATGTATAAAGAAGACAAATTTGGAGGTAGGTTTGGGGTGTTATTGTTGATATTGGAGTGTGGAAGTGATCACGGAGGCTTTGTATACTGCAAATTTTTGGATGTCATATTACTGGATTGTCCTTGCTACTCATAGAAAGGAGGTGAGTGATGTACTAATTAGACCATGGATGTTGAAATATTTGTTTATTGGCTGCTGAAAGCTGATATATCTTGATTTCTTGGTGTGTGCAGGCGTAGGATTGAAGAAAGTGAGGTTTTGCCGTCTGGGTTATTTCTGTCGGAACAGGTAAAAGGTTACGTTTTTCAAGTGTAATTATTGAGATGTTTTTAGTTATTCAAAAGCAAAAAAATGGCTAAAGAGAGAAAATTGAGCTGTTCTGTTTTGCGGATAGATAAAAATCTGTGCAGAAAGAGTGAAACTTTGAAAGATTTGAAGTTATGCAAGTGAGGGAAGATATTAGGAAACGAAGAATTGAGTTCTTTGTATGGTATTCTGATTGAAAAGAGGGGAGAGTATTTTGGTTAGTTATATAACTAACCAAAATGGAGAACCCTTTCTCGTCGAAAGAAATGTGGATGGGTTATTGGGCTTGGCCAAGAGCTCAAATAGATAGTGTCCCACCTTTCGATGATTCTCTTAGGAATTCATTGTTTGAGGACCCATTCAACTTTTTTTCAGAGCTTAGGAATTTTGATATGTATGCTGGATGTTGCGACAGCCCATCAGCTATGGATCAAATGCTTGCCTTTGATGGGATGCCATCTTTTCCATCAACATCCTATCCATCCTATGTGCAGAAAGTTTTGCAAAACAAACTTCTGCTCCCTTACTGGATAAAATAAATGCTTCTGGGACTTCTTACAATGGTTGAGATAATGTGGTGCTTCAGCAAATGAATTCGTATTTTGGTTATCCCTCAGATTCCATTGATGCTGATGATCTGGGTGCAACACAGTAGTGGTGCTGGTCCACAAAACTGTTTCCAAAACACCTCAGATTGTATTATTTTTCAGCCAACTAGGCCATCATCACTTGCTGAGAGGATGCTAAGGGCAGTATCCTTGTTCAAGGATTCATCTGTAGGGGTTATTTAAGTGCAGGTGTGGGTTCCCATAAGGAGCGGGGATCAATACTTGTTGAGCACGCAACCATTCTTGGTGTGACCAAATTCTAGCATGGTTTACACTAGACCTTCTTGGTCGTATGTTTATCTCTAAGATTCCAGAATGGACTTCAAGTGTAATTTATTATAGCAAGCCTGAGTACTTACGGGCAAAGCATGCATCTGATCATGAAGTACGGGGTTCTTTTGCATTGATCTTTGATCCAGATGAGATGTCCTGCTGTGCTGTTCTGGAACTTGTCTCTGCGAAGGAGAAACCAGATTTTAATTCAGGGATGAAAATGTTTAGCTTCACTTTACTGTATACTATATTGCAGAAGCTTTTGTTCTCTTGTATCTTTAGATGACAAATTATGTAACTTGACTAGCAACTTGTTTTCACTTAAAAGCCTAATAAAAGGAAACAAAGGGCATAAATTGTTTGTCCTAGAGAGAGAACAAAATGTTGTTCATAAATAAGTTTCTCCCTTTAAGATCCTCTTGTTCCAGCTGATGCAATATATTTGGATTGGAGTCCAGCCCTTAAGTACTCACTCTTGCTAAGTTGTTGATAAATAAGTTCCTTTCCCCTGCCACTATGTTTTAGAACCATAATATGCTGTATTTTGAACAGGAAAATGTTAGATTTATCTGCATTTTGGCAATAACTTCGTGGTCTTGCATATTCTGCATCGTTTAAGGATGACAACCAAAATTGTTGTGTATGCTATGTCGTCCTCAATGCAATGGATTGACAAGAGTAAGGTTGAGCAACTAATTTGCATTTACATATCATCCTTGGGATTTTCAGATTACATTGACAGGTCCAAAGCAGTTTGCATTTATATAATATTTGCATGGTATATATGAAATGATGAAACAACTTATAGTTTTTAGTTCAGCCAGAAATCTCCACAGGAATGTGCAGGAGGGGCAAGGCAACCAGATGACTGTTTTCCATATTGCCATTTTATCCCTATACCAATTATACTATATTGTTTACAATAATGGCCATTCACATCTGATTTGATGAGCGTTGAGTTCCTTTCTCATGGAGACCACATTCTCTGGTAAGTTTCCTTGAAGTTGAATTCCTATATGTTGTCTGAATACTGTCTTTCCTATCGATGATTTATGTCTTTCACATTCTCATTTCTTACCAAAAATTCTCACTAATTTCAAAACGTCTGCTCGTAATATGCCTCAACCTTAGTAGCCAAATCATCCCTGCATGAGTTGACATCACTCACTAGCAATCTTAGTACCACTTCGAACCTCTCGGTATCGCTGTCGAACTGCATGTTGGCTAGGTAATTAGAAAGACTGCCATACCTTTATCTTCAGTAAGGGCACATTAATGTTAAAATTTACCTCAAAATCAGGATTTGTCACTTCTTCTGGTGCTAGCATAAACTTGATAACATATACACCACAGTCAATCTTTTGTCTTTCTGTGCTAAGATTTGATTTGCATTTCCTAAGCTTAATGGTGCAACCTTGTAGTTTCAATTACAGTATCAATTTGTTTAACCAGATTGTCTTTTAAGGCATTAGCACGCGTCCTATGAGATTACAACATGTGAAAGTGATTGTTCTGTTGTAACTATAGTTTTCATCTCCCGAAATTGAATGTTCACATTTTATGGGATTATCATTTTTTCTCAATTTGTTTTTGTCATCCATATTTGCAGCAGCAAGGAAGGGAAGCCTGGTTCTTCTCTGGTCTCCTCAAATGTGAGATTTGACTCACCTGGGGAATTAAATGTCTAAATATTTGGTTGGTCCGTTTACAGTGAGCAAACCTACCAGTCCAGAGGACTTAAAGTTAATCCAATATGTCTTTGATTCTTCACTGAGTGAGAGCTTAGATTCTTTTTCCCCAAGTTATTGTTTGCTTAGCTGAATGCATTTAAGTTCACCAGTTGACCTATTCTGTACCTGTTTCTGCTAGTAAGACTATTGTTCATTGCAAGAATTATCATTTATCTCGGAGGGAACTATACTCACTGAGACCAAAGACCTGGCTTGATGATAACGTCCTTTCTGTTGGGGAATTCCGGCACCCCCATGCGCGGACCGGGGGTGTACTGATAGTTGCTCAACGGCGGGTAAAGCACACTGACACAATATTTTACGTGGTTCGGCAAAACCGCCTACATCCACGGGAGAGAGTCCATATTATTTAGAGATAGAGAAAGGATACAATAAATACATGGAGGAGGATCACTCAACTCCCAGCTCACACACTCTGCTGCATATGGCAGCAGGGCTGCTGCCCATGGCAGCAGCTCCTCTTTCCCTCTTCTTCTCTTCTCTTCACGTTCTCACACACTCTCACTTCTCTCCTCAAAACACTCTCACATAATATGCCTTCTTTATAGGCATCAAGAGCTAAGCATCTCCAGCACATGGAGGGAACAATCAAGCCATAATACATGGCATGAATTATGCTGTAATTCATGCTTCCACTTGGCATTCCACTAAGCATAGTGGTGGGTGGGGTATTTGCCACAATAATGGCAATTTCCTAACAATCACCCCCTTTGCCATTTATGTGGGCAATTGTCTTCTTGCTTCTTCAGCACAGGCTTGCATCTTGCAGCTCTTCCAAACTTACCATTTTGAGAGCGTCTTCAACACAACATTCCCCTTCGAGCGTATCAACCATGCTCGGTCCGGAATGATTTTTCAAGCCTTACACTAAGGCTTACAACACCCCCTCAAACGAATATTCCCAAGTGCAACGGTCATTGAGTATTTCAATGTGATCACGAGCTCACCACTCTTCCAAGAGTCTACTCATCCAGGAGTTGCGTCTGCCCTCTGTTCCACCCTAGGAACCACGCCTTACTTCTCCGTGAGTCTCTCGC
>Ga0325410_1005129_pt1 | contig 14527 bp, 10 predicted proteins | sample PopdelMetagenome_16_FD_206182 | JGI IMG/M metagenome (GOLD analysis project Ga0325410, IMG submission 206182) | Populus deltoides microbial communities from Bellville, Georgia, United States - Xylem-PdIQD-R3 | ecosystem: Host-associated > Plants > Phyllosphere > Stem > Wood/Secondary xylem... | reverse complement strand
ACACACACCTTCTATGCCATTGTTATTTTGAGATTACTGCTGCTGTCGGATTTCCTGAGATACAATTAGCATGCCACGGCTATGTCTTTTAGGCTCTGTTTGTTTGCTATTCCATGTACCCTAGAAGAGCATGCAATTGTAGAGAGAGAGAGAGAGAGAGAGAGCATGGCAATTGTGTTCCTGCTGTGCGTTGTTTAGCCTTTGACACTACGATTACTATATATTATGTTAAAAGCTTTCCCAGATTATCTGAATTTCCAAAGAATACTTAACTTTAAGCCACTGGACAAATTGAGGGTTATGATGAACCAATCTTGTTGGTGAAGAATGGCAGTGGACTGATTTCATACCAGCTAGTGAAAGACAGACCAGCTAGCATATTATGTTGCAGTGCAAATCAGTGGTCAATTGTAAAGTTAAGCCAGTTCAGTTTAATCACTTTCCCAGAAACATTTGCATTGATAGTTCAGCAAAGCAACAGTTTGTTTAGAAGAGTGCACTGCATGTGTAACATGAAGATCCAGATGTTGCACAGTAATGGACATATCGAGTGTACAATGATGTATAAACTAGAGCTCGAAAACGAAACTTTAGGAACAGGAGTATAATAAACAAAGCTCTAGCTGTTGGAGAAAAAAAATTTAGCAGCTCAAGGCTTCCAAGCTGGAGGAGGCGGAGGACTTGGAGGGTAGAGTGGTGGAACTGCTGAAAACATTCTGTTTTTGTCGATGCCAATTCCACCACTGCTTGTCAAGGATGAAAGCGCAGCAACTAGTCCTGCGTTTCCAGCTAAAGTTGGCTCGGTAAAGTTGTAATTTTTTCGAACATCACGGAACCGGTCAAACCTATCAGGCCCTCCAACCATGGCTCCTGTAATGTTGTTAGGATTGGGTTTGGGGCTGTCACGCCACTTCCATCCGCCTGTGCATGAATACCTCCTCTTGTCATCGGGTATTGATGCCCCACGGTGATGAATATGTCTTGGGAACTTGGTGCCATACCCCACCACATAGCTCATTTTCATGGGGTTATCACCTAGGATGTAGTTGATCTGTTTTAAGAAAAATCACGGGAAGATTAGTCTACTATGGATATAAAAGAATGTAAGAGGCAATTTCAAGAAGAGTAACTATATTTTGTGGCTGAGGCATATCATTATTGATACTATAATTTGCGTCTGAATAAGAGTTCCGAAAGTTGAAATTCCCCTGCCCAAAAACTAATAAATGTTTTGGATACCAATCTGAAAATGGTCAGCATATCTAATTAAAGAAGGAAAATCCGAAGTTTGTTTTCTATGGACATGACTCTGATCAGCAGTTCTTGGCTTAACCAATTCTTACCCTAGGACTGCCTATTGGAGTTGAAATGGCAATGGGGAAAATTTATCAGCTATAATTAGCAAGTATCTTGAAAAGGGCACCTGTGAGGTGGCGAAGCTCCGAAGGACATCCAGTGGGATAAATTTGGAACCACACTGGAATCCTGGAACTCTAGTGGCATTCAGATAATCGACAAAGAGTGATGCTAAAAAGGCAGTATTAGCCACATACTGAAGAGGCTGTGGCCTTCCACTGCTCAGTTGGATCATTCCCCCTGCAAGTTTTTGAAAACTCGTCAGAAAAAATTTAAAATTAAGGAAAAACAAGTTAAAACTACTGGCACATAATCTATTCAAGCAAACAGTAGCACATAAAACACATGATTAAAGAGTGAGATCTTATGTCTGTACCTTTAGTCCAGTTGAATACATTGAACTGTTGGAGATAAGAACACATGTTAAGTTCTGTCTTGTTGTGATACATATGCAACATCTCCTCATATGGATATCCTGGATTCAAGAATATCCTGCACCTTGTTAACAGCAGCATAGCTGCTGGTAACTTGTTGTCCCAACTCAGCACACTCAAGTCAGAAATCCTGTAAAGTGCCTTGGAGTGCTTAGAGAAGCCTGGTTCGGTTGCCCATCTAATGTAGTTAACATTTCCTGTGGCATAGTACAACCAAGTAGCGCCCCAAATGAACTCATCATAGTATCCAGTGGAGTTGTAGAAAGGTTCAATGTAAGGTTTCCCACGAGAATATGGTTGCCGTTTTCCAAGATCCCTGGCAAAGGCGTATACTGTCTCTGCACCTCTTACAAGCTTTTTTGAATAGACCTCGTCGTCTCGGAATACTATAGACGCTGCAGCGAGGGCTGCTGCCATCTCTCCTGCAAGGTCAGAGCCTGCATTTACAACTCGGGAAGGCCTCGGATAGTCCATATCTTCAGGTCTCTGCCAGCAGTAAAGATCATCTGGCTGTCTGGAGCCATTTTGAGATCCACCAACCTGGGAAATAAACACAAAAATAAGCTATGTCTGTTCAAGTCTTAATAAATGGAAATACAGTAGTCAAATGCACATAAAATTCATTTTGATTGAAGATTATTACCTGGCAATAGATTTTGTCAATTTTGCTGGCACTGGAGTTGAAGGTTAATAGCAAGTAATCAGTGCCCCACTTGATTAAATCTCTGGTATGCTTGTACTCGTCAATGGCCTCATATTTCTGACTGTATTCAATGACACTCCAGCTCAACATTGTCATGGCAAATGCCATGGGAAAATGAAACTTGGTGTTATCCCCAGCATCATAATATCCTCCAACAAGACCTAATTTAGAAAAATCAGAACCATTTCCATCTTGTAGCCCTGAATCTTGTCTCCATGGTATTCCATTGTTCTTGGGCAATTTACCAGCTGCACCACATTCGTCGATGGCTCCCCAATTAATACTTGCTTGTCAATTCTATAACTATAGTAGTAAAACATAATTATAAAACCCACCACTAGCTAATTACAAACCTAACTGCTTGATCAGGCCACTTATCAAAACGATTCAAAAATATTAAGAGATTAGATTAATTAATTTCTATAATCAAACAGCATCACACAACTAGACAAGACATGGACCTTTGCTTAGTCATTTCTTGTTTCTTCCATCTATGTACCTACCTCCCTACCTGAAAAGTACTCTTTTTTCTTTAATTATGGTTTCAAGGGAGAGGTCGAATTGGAAGGGAAGGTGATGAACTTAATGCTTCTGGTAGGTGGTTCATTGCCTTGATGACTATCAAATACTAACAGGCTAAATCTGGCAGTCCAAGAAAAGCTGTATGCATCTCGAACCGACCAGAATTAGACAATTGATACAGAATGTGAGACGACGCCTCAAGATCACCAGCTCATTTAAAGGAATTCACTCTGCAGATTGATTGAAAACCCACCAAACATTCTCGAAAGGGCTTTCATGGAAAAAAAGGGATCCAAAAAGAAGAATAAGATTGTGTTTTTTTCAATTTAGCGATAATGAAGGGGAAACCAGCGAGTTTATTCTACACGCAAAGGGCCCACACGGCATGCTGTTAACCTTTCTGCACAAGGGCTTGTAAAGTCATTATTTACCTAATACGGCGGACACAGGCTCCGAATCAACCGTTTCACACAAATTTGAAAATTGTTTGGTTGGAGCCATTACTGCCGTCTTTTTATACACGGTAAAAAATGGAAATAAATATCTATATTATTCAAATCTCAAACGGTTACTGATAGTATAATGATTAAAAAAGTTTTTTTTTATTATTATTATTAATTTTCCACTCGAAAACAAATATCCCTCTAATCTTAAAGATGCATTTTTAAAATTGTAAGGAAAAGAGACTTAATCTTAATCAACACTAAGTTAATTTAGAAATGTACTTATCATAGGATAAAAAAATATAAATATTTATTTGAACCGGATTAATTAAATGTTATAGAATAATTGTAAGAATAAATAAGTTAGCTAATAACCTGTGGTCTAAAATTTTAAAATCCTATTGAATTAATCATGGATGTCACCAGTTCGAGTCTCACAAATCTCAGGGTTGCTGGAGGCTTACATTGTCATTAACTTCATGAACCATAGGATTAGTTGAGGTGCACGCAAACTAACCCGGACGCTCATATTAATAAAAAAATCCTATTAAATTGTTTTCATTCGAGATAAATATATATTAACCTAACTTCTAAAATCGAATAAAATGTGTTTTATCATAATATATAATTTACTTCAGAGTGACTACTTGGTCATTGGATTCCCATGTTATAGTAGCTTAATTACCTAGATTATTATTTATTTGAAAATATTTAATTTATGTTTGTTCCTAACATTAAATGTTATTGCTATTAGATTTATTTTTAAAAAAATTGTTGAAGTGATAAAATGAAAAACTCATAAATGATAATGAAATGGATATTATAAGTATTAAATTGATAAATAAATTTCTTTAAAATAATAAATGCATTGACAAGTATATTATGTCTTGAAAAAAAGGAACAAAGGAAATAGAAAATTGTAGTTTTAGGGTTGAAAAGTTGTATATGTGACTTTTGTGATGATAGCTTTTGAAAAATTATAAATTATAATTTTTAAAAATAACATAATTTTTAAAATATTATTAAGTACTTAATAGTTACAGTCGCGGCCAAATTGATGATTCCCAAATCAACATTTAGTTTAATTATAATGAAGTAAGATCACAAGATTAATTAATTAATTTCCTCTTCTCTTTTATGTAAATATATATGTGTTTTCCGTTTTTAATTAGGAAGAATATATTTTGTTATTTAATTCAGAAGGATCTAATGATCTCTAGCCCTTTTTAAGTCCTACATTCTAGCAAAACAGCCTTTTATTTTGGTGCTCATCACCTTAAAAATATTTCATTTTATTATGAAAATCTTTTTTATTTTTTCGAGGTGGGAGTGGCAGCCCTGCAATGCAAGCCAACCCATTAATTTCATTGCTAGCTTTCTTTTGGCTTCTAAATAAATAATAATAATAATAATAAAACGAACTTGAATTGTATTGTTCGTGCACGAGACAATTGTACTTTATACATGCGAGCAAATACAAAAATATTAATTACCCTTTATGATTTACTATAAAACTAAATGAGTTTTTTTGGAACGTGGTGTCTCCAAAAATTTATTTTTTTGGTTAAAAATTAAATATACTAATTTTAAAAATAATTTATTTTTAAAAATATATTATTTTAATATATTTCAATAAAAAAAACATTTTAAAAAATAATATTCTATTCTCAAGGAACCCTGAAACTCTGGGAAAAGAAAAGTGGTAACGTTTGACTTGACTTACATTTCTGGGCATTGAAGAAGAGGAGAGCCTTGTGGAGTGCAAGAGTGTAATTGTCAGGAGGAGAAGGCTTCGACCTGTGCTTTGGCAGAGTCTTGGCGAGGACGGTAGGGAGTAGAATGACAAGAACAGCAAAAACAAATGCATAAAGAGTCCACTTCAAGGCTCTGTGGCTACAAGCTATGCAGCCGAAGTCCACGTACTTTTTTTTCTTGGTCTCTTGTCGGTACAGTAACCAGCTCTGTTGTGTCTCGTCTAGATGATGGCGTTGAGGTTGCAAGGCTGCCTTGTCCCCCTCCATGTTACGACTCTTCTCATCGTCGGTTGTCGATTCTGCAGCTCCATTGTAAATCTCAAACGATCCTCCCCAGTGATTTGCTGAATGCATTTTCTTTTTTTCTTTTTCCGGTGGGGTGGGGTTGTTTCTTGTATATCACTCTCTTTTGTTCTCACTGGCCGTGTAGGTGAGGGAGAAAGAGAGGTTCGGTGATCAAAAAGGAATTAAAAATTTTAATGGATTTGATAGAACATGGTTAATTGGAGGAGGAGGAGGAGGAGGAGGAAGGAAAGGGTATTTGATTTTTGGGCAGTGAGAGATGGAAAGAGGAGGGTGTGTATAGAGGGTATAATGCATTGCAAGAGAAGTTTCTTGAGGGAGAAAAAACTTCTCTCTCTCTCTCTCACCCTCTCTCATTTCATTCTTGGGCATTATTATATTATAATTATAATTGTTATAGAAAACAGTAAGAGGTGTGGCCATTCTACGCTAGAGAAAGTCTTGTTCACACGTTTACACATTACTGTGGATTTATTGTGCTTTTTTTTTTCCTTTTTTTCATCAAATTTTTATTTTAGATGATAATTATAATTGAAGACCGATTAGTTCTAATTTATTAGACGAAGATAAATTTGGAAGGCAAAGGATCAAAGTAAAACAATAAAAAAAGGGGCTCAAAATAAATGTCGTTTCTAGAGTTACCGCAAAGTAAACTTTGATCCTCCATATTTACAAAATATATAATTTAGGTTCATTTAGATGTTGAAAATTCAATTTTAGCTCAAATAGATGATGGTAATTTTTTTTGGTTATTATTTATTTTATTTAAAATAATTTATAAAATTAGAATTTTTTTAATTTCATCATCTTTTACTTTTTTTTATTTGTCAAATTTGATTCTTGTTTTTTTTAATTGTTATTTATTTTATTTGAGATAATTTTTAAAATTGATGATTCTTTTGATTAATAATTTTTTTAAATTAATATTTTATTTTATTTTATTCTTTAACATTATTAGTTGGGGATGAACCTTTTGGACTGAACTCATGTAATCGATTTCACGGGTTGCATTGTTTATTTATAATCTAATTGTAACTTAAAATTGATTGCTTTGTTTCTCCTGCGTGGAAGAATTGACGCTGTTTATTGGGGAGGAGGGGCTGCTTAGCTGTGATGAAACCTTCCGAATCTTGGAATCTTAATTCAGAGGATACACATGTCAAATTACTTTCTGAGATACACACACACACACACACACATATATATACATATATATTTATATATAATTCCATCAATCTAATATGATTAAAATACATGGCTTCTTTTGGCGAATGAGGCGGTGTAGCAATTAGTTCGAGGCTAGTAAAGAGAGAATTGAGAATTCTAAGAGGTGGACTGTCCATGTTCCAATGCTTGGTTTCTTGAATCCTTTTTGAACAAATAAATAAATCTATCCCCTTTTTGGCCTGTTAAGGAAGGAAGCAAAATACACCGAGGCTTCCGGTTTAGTGGTTTTGATAGGTTTTATCATGTTTAAATGTTCTAGATTCGAGTTTTTGTGTATATGCTTGTTATCCTCGCGGTGTTTTACATGTTTACTGGGCTTGTAGGATATTTAATGAATTCAGGAATTAGTCGTGATGCATGTAAGCTGACCCGGATACCCCGAATTATAAAAAAAAAAAAAAAGGAAGGAAGCAAAATAAGAAAAGGAAAACTCTAGTACCTTGGCTATTGAGTTTGTGTTTAAGAGCACAATATACACGAGGGTTTAGAAAAATATTTTTAAATTAAATTAGAGATGATAATGGATTAGGATATCTATAAATCAAGTTTGTATTTATTTGTATTTGGATTCAAATCTAAAATAATTATTTATATTTAACCCAAAACTTGAGAGGTATAAACTTTTTATACTCGAAATCCTCCTTTTGAATAATTTATACACCTAAACAAATAGAAATTCTTCCATGATAAAGACCTGTCACATCATCCATTCACAGTCGAGCAAAGAAGATTCAATTGAATGTATGGAGAGCCAAGGCGTCGCAAGTTCTATATTTGTTGCTGCTGCGAGTAGACCTGCTGAAGCCGTTGCCGTCGCGGGGTGTGCTCCTCTCTGGAGAAGAGAGTGGGAGTGAGCGAGAGGAAGGGAAGTGGTGGGCTAGGAGGAGAAGTGTCATGTCCAATCTAAAATATGAATAGTTAACTTCAAGTTGTTTTCCAACCTGATTCGCAAAAACCCTAAATTTTCTTTATATGTATACAAATGTATTTTATGATTTTAAAGCTATTTTTAACTCCAATTGTTTTCGAACCTGATCCGCAAAAACCTTAATTTTATATATATATATATATAAATGTATTTTATGATTTTAAGGCAATTAATTAATGCATTTGAGATCAGGTTAGGTATAATTAATATTATCCATGCCCAATCCAAAATCTGAGTTCTTAACTCCAAGTTGTTTTCGCACCTGATCCGAACTCGACTGGGTAAAAAATTTTCTACACGTTCACATTGGATATCTATTGAATTCGAGTAAAAAAATCATCCCTATATTCGACTGCATGGAGCTCTTGAATTAAACCCACCCGACAGATACTGCAGGCACGTTAGTTGTCGTTAGGTTTTTGAATTCTTTGAGATAACGATAATTAAGTGTTTGAATTTTTTGATAAAATCAAAGTCTCAGCCAGGGCCATGAACTATCAAGTTCCACCAGATAACTTGGCAAATGAAACTTGCCTCGAGGTTAGGGTTTGTCGTTTGAAGAATTTCACCTCTGTTTACAGATAGCAACTTCGAGTCAGTTCCTGAAACAGAAGTCCGAGCACAAAACACTGCCGTATTATTGTGGTCAGAAACATAGAAATCCACCGATTCTCAACCTAAATCCAGAAACATATGAATGATGAACTCTTAATTCTCACACTGCAACAATTAGGAAAGCTATCTCCTTCTATTTAAATTTTAATCCTTTTGTCTTCTGCCAACAAGCTACATTTATCAGAAACCGAAGGTTAATTATGATGCAGATTTACATGTATTAGAAAATACAACGAGAAATGTCTTGCGGGTGGCTCGCAGATTTAGCATGAACAGGGACAACAACCTCTCACCGATCCAATTTGGTATCTTCCCAGAGAATTTGTTGTCTCCAGTATCAGGTGTTCATAAACCTGTGCAGTTTTGTGAAGACCACGACAATTTCCCAGAAAGGTTGCTGCTGCTCAATTTCATAACTCGAAGCCAAGGTAGTGAGCACTTGGAACTTGGGATGCCACTAGATAGATTGATCTTAGATAGAGATCTAGGATATTAATATATTAAAACAATTAAAAAAAATACTAATTTTAAATATTTGTTTTTAAATTTTAATAAAAACAGGTTCAACTTTAAAGTATCCAATGCTGTTACTGATTTCTTTTCCCCTTCATTTTAACTCTACTTTTTATTCATTTTTACCACATCACAAACGAAAATATAATAAATGGAGGGTCGGTTCAGTAAATTTACCATCACTATAAATACAGTAGACAACCAAATTCTTGAATCTCACATCCCCTCCAGATCTAACCCAAAAAAAGGAAGAAGGAAAGAACACCACCCCTCTCTCTCCTTACTTTAGTTCACACGCTAGAGACTGCTGCTCTCCCTACATGTAAAATCAATTAAAATTCATTCAACAATGAGAGTATCTACCCCCTCCGTCACCGACGAACGCGCCGCCACGCTAAGCGGCGGAGGCTACCGAGACGCCGAATCACTGTTCCGTACCAAAGCAATCCCCGAAATTCGCAATGTCGAATCGGAAACGCGACAACAAATCGAAGAAAAGAAAGAGGAGCTTCGTCAATTAGTCGGTAACCGATATCGTGACCTAATTGATTCGGCCGATTCTATCGTTCACATGAAATCCTATTGCGAATCAATCTCTCGCAATATCGCGTCGATTCACACCAACATTCGCTCTCTTTCCGCTTCTCCGTTATCAGAAACCCCCAAATTCACAAGCCCTAACTCTACTCGTGGTGACAGCTATGGGATCGCATGTCGGGTCAAGTATTTAGTTGATACCCCGGAGAATATCTGGGGATGTTTGGACGAATTTATGTTTTTGGAGGCAGCAGGGAGGTATACACGTGCAAAACACGTACAGAGTAAGTTGATGAATAGGGATTATAATAAGATCTTGTTGAATTTTCCACTCTTGCAGCATCAATGGCAGATTGTGGAGAGTTTTAAAGCGCAGATTTCGCAGAAGAGTCGCGAGAGGTTGTCAGATCAAGTATTGGAAATTGGGGGCTATGCGGATGCGTTGGCTGCGGCTGCAGTGATTGATGAATTGGAGCCTGATCAGGTATTGTGTTTGTTTCTTGATAGTAGAAAGTCGTGGATTTTGCAAAAAATAGGGGGTTTTGGTGGGGTTGATGTAAAAAATGATATTGTCAGTGGTGAGGTTGTCGTTTTTGTGTTTTGTGAAGTGTTAAAGATAATTCAAGTTAGCGTGGGACAAGTAGGGGAGTTGTTTTTGCAAGTTTTGAATGATATGCCTTTGTTTTATAAAGTTATTTTGAGTTCTCCTCCCGCTTCCCAATTGTTTGGGGGGATTCCGAATCCGGATGAGGAAGTGAGATTGTGGAAACTGTTTAGGGAAAAGCTCGAGTCTGTGAATGCTGCTCTCGATAAAGAATATATTGCCAGGACTTGTATGAGTTGGTTGAGGGATTGTGGTGGACAGATTGTGAGTAAGATTAATGGGAAGTTCTTGATTGATGCGATTGCTACTGGTGGAGAGCTTGCAGTGGCTGAGAAGATGATCAGGGAGACTATGGATAGCAAGCAAGTATTGGAGGGAAGTTTGGAGTGGCTCAAGAGTGTTTTCGGGTCTGAGATTGAGTTGCCTTGGAGCAGGATTCGAGAGTTAGTTTTAGAAGATGACTCAGATCTCTGGGATGAGATATTTGAAGGTGCTTTTGTTCAGAGGATGAAAACTATTATCATATCACGATTTGAGGATTTGGTCAGAGCTCTCAATTTGGGAGAGTCCATTTGTGCAACTGGGGAGACTCCTGGTGAACAGATTGACTTTCAGGCATACTTGAACAGACCATCCACAGGAGGTGGGGTTTGGTTTATTGAACCCAATACAAAGAAGTCTGGTCTAGGTCTTGGTCATAAAGCATCGCCTGAAGAAAATGATTTTCATAGTTGTCTCAGTGCATACTTTGCTCCTGAAGTCAGTCGAATCAGAGATGCAGTGGACAGCTGTTGTCAAAGTGTTCTTGAGGACCTGCTCAGTTTCTTAGAATCTCCAAAGGCAGCTCTCAGGATAAAGGATTTGGCACCATTTTTACAGGACAAGTGTTATGAGAGCATTTCAACCATATTGACAGAACTCAAGAGGGAGCTTGATAGTTTATATGCTGCAATGGGGAATGCCAACAATGTTGGACAGCGTGTGCCTCCTGCCATAGTTGTTGAGAAATCTCTTTACATTGGGAGACTCTTGTTTGCATTTCAAAACCACTCAAAACACATTCCAGTGATACTGGGCTCTCCAAGGTTTTGGGCCAAAGATACCATGGCTGCAGTTTTTGATAAGTTACCATCGGTATTGAGGCAATCTAGATTTGCGAATGATTATCCTATCCCTGACAGTCCTGGCAGGCAATCTCCCACCAGCTCTAAAAGACAGAGCTCATCTGCCACTGCTGCTTTGCGTGGAGCAAATGAAAGTGCAAGCCCTAAACTTGAAGAATTAGGCAGGATCATGAAGGATCTTTGCATCAGAGCTCACAATTTATGGATATCCTGGTTATCTGATGAGCTTTCAGCCATTCTTGCTCGGGATCTTGGAAAAGATGATGGATTATCGGCAACAACTCCCTTGCGGGTATGTGTTGTTTGTTTCACAATTTATCTTTCTCTTCTTATATTTTGTTTAAAATATTCCCTGTATCTCTGTTAAGCATCTTAAAGAGATGTGTGTTATTATAGAAAACAGTACTTGTGTTTGCTGCTAAGCATCTTTATAGAAAATAGTACTAAGCTTTGTCATCCGCTGAATGTGGGGCAGGGCTGGGAAGATACAGTAGTGAAGCAAGAACAATCTGATGAGAGTCAAGCTGAAATGAAAATTTCACTCCCATCCATGCCTTCACTCTATATCATCTCTTTTCTGTTTCGGGCATGTGAAGAAATCCATAGAATTGGAGGTCATGTACTTGACAAATCAATTCTGCAAAAATTTGCTTCAAGCCTATTGGAGAAGGTATGCAACTTGGCTGGACAATTGACTCTACTTGTTCCACAAACTCTTTTTTAATGTGGTGTGTATGTGTGTATGTACTTGATTTTTATTGCCATATTCTTATTCTTGAGCTTATTTTATTGATTTTTTTTCTCTTTGTGTTTTTTAAATAGAAGTCATGAGGCCATTTCTTCATCCTTATATAGTGCAGTGTTTCCTCATTAGCAATCTCAGATTGGTATTTCATTCATATTCCGGTGTTGATTTGCAATGTTTTTACCTTTTAATAGTTTCTTTCCTTGTCCTCCCATCATTCATTTTTCTTGGATCTCATTGCAAATCGTAAACATTCTTGATTACTTGCACAGTTAGAATTCCTTAACTAGCTGATTTGCTTTTTATTCTGGGTCTATTTTTTTTTTCTTATGGGCTGTTTTTTCAGTGGTGGCTTAAGTTAAGAGAAAATGAGTTTAGTTTAAAATTGACCTATTGCATTTTCTGTCGTCTTTGAATGTATTAACTGTATACCTCATGCAGGTTATTGAAATTTATGAGGACTTCCTTTCCTCAAGAGAGTCTCATCAGTCTCAAGTGTCAGAGAAAGGAGTTCTTCAAATTCTGTTAGACCTAAGATTTTCTGCTGATGTTCTCTCTGGTGGCGATTGTAATATTAATGAGGAGATATCTAGAAATCCAAAGGTGAAAGTTCCTTTCAGACGGAAGCAGGAGCAAAGCCAGATGAAATCAGTCTCTAGAGAGCGTATTGATGGGTTAATCAATCGTTTTTCACAGAGACTTGATCCCATAGATTGGCTTACGTGAGTCTTTTTCATCCTTAATTTAAAATGAAAGCATGGAAATTTTTGAATAAGTACAACCTTGGACTTCTAGTTCTAAAGGTTGTTTGTATTTCCTTGCACATGGCATGCCCTTACTTGATATTACCATCCATAGGGATTGTCACGATATTATGGCTTTAGAGTCATGGTTGGCGTTCTCCTTGTTAGGTCAAGTTGATATTACCATTCATGGGGATTGTCATGATCTTATGGCTTAAGAGTCGTGGGTGGCATTCTCCTTGTTAGGTCAATTGTTAAGGCCATAATGCAGACAACCTGGTCTCTGATAAATTATTTAGGTTTTTTAAGGTCTCAAATGATAGTAAAAATTTGTAAAGTAATGATCCGATATTAGTTGTCTAGTGTCACTTTTAAATGTGTACTATTCCATCCACTCTCAGGGGGCTTCTTTCCTTTTGTATCTCCACATGCTATTTGTATTTTGAACTATTGAAGCAGTCATTTATTCTTCCGTTGTGGTTGGGAATTATGGTATAATTCAATATCTGTTTTCCTGACTTAATGATTCTTTGTGTTGTATTTTTACTTGTTTAGGTATGAACCATACCTGTGGGAGAATGAGAGGCAGTCATACTTACGGCATGCTGTCCTTTTTGGGTTCTTTGTTCAGCTAAACCGGATGTACACTGATACAATGCAGAAACTACCTTCTAATCCAGAGTCAAATATCATGAGATGCTCTACTGTTCCTCGCTTTAAATACCTTCCAATCAGGTTAATGTTTTTCATGCATTTTTTTGGATGTCTACCAAACATTTGTACATGATATTTTTCACTGCTAGTCTCTTAATTGTCCACTGCAACTAATTTCATCTTAATTGTCCAGTGCGCCAGCATTGTCTTCAAGAGGGACAACAAAGACATCCATTCAAGGAACTGCAGATGATATTTCTTCAAGAAGTTCTTGGAAAGCTTATACCAAGGGAGAGCTTTCTGGAAATATTGATTTGGATGAAAACACTAGTTTTGGTGTAGCAGCACCCATTTTGAAGTCTTTCATGCAGGTACAGCTTTCTTTCTTTCTTTCTTTCTATATCTTGGCCTGGCGGGTCTGAGATTCAGAAGATGAATGTCCCTGAATTCTTCCTTTCCAATTATTAGATTATTGAGAAAAGGAAGAAAAGAAGCGTAGTTTCTTAATCAACAGGACTCTTCCTTATTGGCAACAAACAGAAACGTGAACAAGAATAAAGCCATTAACAAATTTTGAGAGCAGAAGCTTGAAGTTAATTTCGTTAGATGAATTAAATATCTGCCTTCTGGAAAATAGTGAAATATCTGGTTTAATTTATGATGGCAGTAGATGATTGGTGGTGCTGTCAACAGTGTCTTGTATGCTCAACTGAGGTTAGGATGCACATTGGTTCTATGGATCCAAAGCTCAAAGATTGGCTTTAGAGCTTATTAAATTCTAATTGGATCAGAAATGTAGTTGCAGTTTACTTGCAGTTTCTGGATGGCTGCTTAGAAGCTGTAATCGTTAATCTGGGGCACTTGGTTGCCAAAGAACTGAAAGAACCCTGGTGTTCTTGTTTTAGGATTTAATATGATTAGAACAAGGAACGGACTGCTTTTGTGGAGAAGCGAATCTAGCCTGGTTTATATTTGTAATTAGTTGCATGAGTGCAGAAGTATTAAAAAGGAAAGGTTAGGGAAATGACTAAGCTATCAAATTTATGTGAAGGTGTTTCTCCAAAAAACAATTGTGCAGGCTGGGGGGTTGAAAATCTCTCAAATCAGATTCATGCCTGTTTTTCAGGAGGGATGGTAGGGGGGTGGATGAGATAAATTCCTTGTTTGGCATGATGGATGGAGACCTATGGAAGGAAAGGAAAGATCCTTCCTCAGTTTTTTCTACAATCCCTCCAATTTGGGCAAATTGGTCTCGATCCTCTCCCTCTCCCGTCAGCCAAACAACTAGATGGATGGATTAACATGCATCCTTTCTTTTCCTT